>Ga0209223_10000756_pt1 | contig 37096 bp, 34 predicted proteins | sample COG_06_FD_184750 | JGI IMG/M metagenome (GOLD analysis project Ga0209223, IMG submission 184750) | Pelagic Microbial community sample from North Sea - COGITO 998_met_06 (SPAdes) (version 2) | ecosystem: Environmental > Aquatic > Marine > Neritic zone/Coastal water | place: Helgoland, sampling...
ATTTACCCATAGAAAACGATCTAAATGATTTAACAAAATAATATTTATAAGTACAGCCTAAAAAAAACAAGTCTTTAAAGTCATCAAAATTAGTACTATCTGTAAAACCATATACTGAAAAAGAACCAACTACAAACAAACCTGAAACAAGTAATAGGGAAGAAGACGAGGTTATACGTATCTAAAGTATAATTAATTATTTTCATTGTAACAATTGGAATTTTTTTGTATATGGGGCTATAATATATGTTATATAATCCCAGCTTTTTTTTAACAAAATACTTAAAGTTTGTTTTTTTGTCTATAATATCACAGACAATACGTTTAAAACCACCATCTCTTAACATCTGATAAACTTCCGCATAAGCAACTATACCTATTATACCTATTAAATGAGGCTCTGTAAGTAGTAATGCCGCATTTGGTGCATTATCAACGAAAGTTTCCAATGCGTACTGCTCCGCTTGAGTAAAATCAGAGATGTTACGATATAGCTGAGGTTCCAAAACTCCCAGTATTTTTTTAACGCCATAAACATCAACGTGAGTGTTGTTTTCTATAGATCTAATCATAGGTCCTACGTCCCATATAGCTGGCTTTAAATCTGCTAAAGAAGCAAACGCTTTTTTTTCTAATTTGTCTATACAAGCAATAAAACCTTCATAAACGTTAATGTTCATGTAGTTTTCATTAAAGCTTTGACAAGATGTGTGTTTTAAGTTCATAGTTTCCCGAGTATCTATTTCATAGGTTTTTGTTTGTAACTCCCAAAGACAATACTTGAAGTTTTGGCGATGGTCAACCCAGTGCATGTATTTATCACTGAGAGCTATAGATGTGTCATCAATAGAAATTTGTTCGAGACTGTCGTACATATAATTATTTTTTTTATATGTGACAGAAGCCATAAAATTGCCCTTGTCCAATGTGTTTGTAATATGGTCGTTTGTAATATAGTCAACCCAGTGCATGTATTTATCATTGAGAGCTATAGATGTGTCATTAATAGTTTTCTTTTTCAAATTTGTGACAGGAGCCATAAAATTGCCCTTGTCAAATGTGTTTGTAATGAAATTCAGATATAAAGACATAGTTTAAATATAAAGGATAAGTTTTCTAATTTCGAATACTTGAAGACTCAAACATTGAAAAAAGAATTTATAGTTTAATAACAACGATCCATTGTTTTTATTTAAGTTCTTTATAAACAACTAAGAAAGTAGAAACTATTATATAAATGAAATTATATCACTTTTCTAAAATAATGTAAATATAAAAGTAATGTTTTAGTTATACATTTAAAATGTTTTAAAAAATATAATTAACCCTGTGAATTTAAAAACTAATGTAAAAAGGTATAAAAACTTAACTCCAATTACTTAACCCAATTCACTTTAGACATTACATAAGAATTATACTGTAATACATCAACACCCATTACAGAAATAGGCATAAACCCATGATTTACTCCACAAATTTCACTGCATTGACCAAAAAATAGTCCTATTCGTTTAATAAATAAATTTATTAAATTGAGTCTTCCTGGACAAGCGTCTACTTTTAGACCAAATGAAGGTATTGTCCAACTATGTAACACATCTGCAGCTGTAACATAAAGCCTTAAATGAGTCTTAACAGGGACTAAAATTCTTCGGTTTGTTTCTAACAATCTAAAATATCCTTTTTTATTTTCAGGTAAACCTTCTAAAACCATCATATAGCAGCTGTATTTTAGGTTATTATTCCCACTTACACAAGTAGTGTAATCTGATAACTCATAACTCCAATACCATTGATGACCTATTATTTTAAAATTTATTACAGGCTCAATTAACTCATCCATGGAATATAAAAGAGTAAATGATGGTGTGGCTAAAAATAATAAAATTAAAGCCGGTATGGTTGTCCATACTATTTCTAACCCATTTGAGTGCGTAAATTTGGTACTTTGCGATATAGAACTATCTGAGTAATAAGAGATACAGTTTATTAAAAGCCAACTAACAAAAAAAGCAATGAAACATATAACTACCATTATATGGTTATGAAAATTAACAATACCTTCCATTGCAGGAGAGGCTGAATCTGCAAAGTTTATTTGCCACTCAGCAGGGCAATCTAGCGAAATATAGTTAAATTTAAACAAATTTACAACAAAATCTGTGATATTGAATGACATAATTTGAATTTTTTTTTTATATGTAAAAATTTTTTTTGTAGATACAAACTCACCAAATTTATAACCTACCATACTTAAATTATGAATTTCAACCTCTGTAAATGTTTTTCCGTTATAAACATCAAATGTTTTTTTAAATTGATACTTTGTTATAATAGAGTTTTTAAATACAGTATAGTTTTTTTTTTTTATAAAAGGTCCTTTACGAATAGATCGTTTCATGTTTAAAAGGTTTATAATTACTTGTTTTACCGCCTTTACAAGATTTTCCCCATGGAGTCACTGATGTTCTTCCCCCGGAAGTTTTACCCTCACCTCCACCATGAGGGTGATCTATTGGGTTCATAGCAACTCCTCTTACAGTGGGTCTTTTATTTAGCCATCTTGATCGACCTGCTTTACCTAATGTAGTTAAATTATGATGTCCATTAGAAATAATTCCAATACTAGCACGACAATTAGAAGGAACGTAAATGTATTTATTGTTAGACAATAAAAGTTTACAATAACTGTTATTTCTTTCAATAAGCAAGGCAAATTGGCCCGCTGCTCTTGCTATAATCCCTTTTCCATCTTTAATTAACGAGATGTTATGTATATAAGTTCCTACCGGAATACTCGATAATGGTAATGAATGGCCTAATTTAAAATTTGATATGCTTCCGGATTTGACTATATCACCTACTTTTAAGTTCCTAGGAGCTATTATATAGCTGTAACGTTTTTTATTTGGGCTATATATAGAGGCTATAAAAGCTGTTCTGTTAGGGTCGTACTCAAGACTGGTAACTACTCCTATTGAATCTTTATTCCTAAAAAAGTCTATTACTCTGTATCTATTTTTATGACCACCCCCTTTATGGTACATTGTTATTTGGCCTGTATTGTTTTTACCTGAAGACTTAAATTTACCTTTAATGTATTGTTTTAAAAGTGGTTTAAGACTTAAATTTTTCTTTTTTAATTTTATATAACCTCGTAGCGAAGGCGTTGTAGGCTTGAATTTTTTAAATATTTTCACCATTAATTTTTTTAAATACTCTAAAATTTTAACTCTTGTGGATTAAAATCTATCTTTAACGAGGTTTGAACTCGTATATTTACCGTGAAAGGGTAATGTCTTACCATTAGACCATAAAGATTAAAAGAAACTTTTAATAAAAAAAAATTTGAAGGTGATAATTATTTTAAGTTAAAATAATATTCTTATATTGGCGAGATATTTGGCGAAATAGTATCTGTTTTCTTGGTTTAATCTTTATGCTGTCTCTTGTTAAAATAATAGATGCTATTACAGATAATAATAATATAATACCTGATAATAAAAACTGTATAACAAAATGAGTATATATTATTTGACCCAATGCTGTAATATCTATTATAGAATCTACTTGCTTATACCAGTTAGTATAAAAGTTTGAATAAAAACTAGTCGAATATGAATTTTGAATAAATGTATGAAATATAATATAAAAAATTTCTAAGAAAAATATAACACCTATAAAAGAACCTACAGGAAAATATTTTAGTAAATCTTTTGTAGAATTTACTACTTTAATATCTAACATCATAATAACAAATAAAAATAAAATGGAAATAGCTCCTACATAAATTATCAAAAAAGACAAAGCTAAAAACTCACGTTCTAAAATTAATAAAATGCCTGTTGTAATTATAAAATTAATCACTAAAAATAAAACTGAATGTACAGAATTTTTAGATGTAATTATTAAAAAACTGTTAAATATCATTAAAATGAAAAATATAGTAATTATAATATCGTACATAACTTTAAAGTATATAATCTAAATTAAAAAATTTGTGGAGATTTTTCTGAAATTTTTAGAGCATTTAATCATTACATTAGAAAACTTACTGTAAATGTCTTTGTTTCCTATATAAAAGTCATCTAACCACAAATAACTTCGACTTTTAAATTCTTTTTTTTTTTTTTGTTTCATTTTTTTTTCCAAATAAACTTTAAAATTTTCTGGTGTATTAAAACCTAGTAAAGTCACATTAGATGTTAAATAATAATTTACAGGTAAAATACTTAACGATAAATAATTTACACTTAATTTAACCGTCGTTAAATTATACACTAAATTATTAAAAATATGCTTATTTGAAGTTAAATATGTTTTTTTTAATAGCTGTAAAAAATTTCTTAATAACATCCAATTGGATTTAGATGATGACTTTAGAGTTTTTATACTTTTTATTTTATTTTTTAACACACCTAAATTATTAATCAATAACCCAGATTCTTCAAAAAATACTTTGTTGGGTAGATTAAACAAAACATAAGAACTAAAAGAGTTTTTAATGTCAATGTAAGATTTACCAGTGCAAACATTATTTTGATGTACTAATACTTTACTAGATATATTTTCTGAATTGTAATAATTTAATAATTTTAACTCAAAAAACTTATCTATAGGTATAGAATTAAAATCAATATTTAAAAAATAAAGTATAGAAGACGTTTTAAAATCTTTAAAAGTAAAAACTTTTGGTTTGCCAATAAAACTAACTGTTGTCTCACTTAAAGATGAGTTTAAAATATTTAATTTACTTAATAAAATTGATCTACTAATGCTAGATAATGCATTAATAATACCGTAAGAGTCTGCTCGTCTTAGTGAATTTGAACCTAATACAATTGCTATTTTTTTAGGTTTGCTTAAAGTTTGACATATTAAATGATTTCCTGACACTAGACTTTTAAGAATAGAAATGTTTGATCCAATGTATTGAACTGGGTATGTAGTGTTTATGAGAGAACCTAAAGACAAAATTTTAAAATTACCTTTTAAATACTGCTGTCTTAATTTAATATTTAAAGAAGAACTTTCGTACCTAGGGTTTACATTTAAAAGTAAACAGATATTATCTCTAACTTGTTGTTTGTTAAAACTTGGCATGTAATTGGATTCATTATCACAATTTATTTTATAAGGTTCTAACTTTTTAAATTTAAAAAACGAATACTTTTTGTTTAGTAATATTAATACCAATAAAATTTCTAAATGTATTTCTACACTAAAAATAAATGTTATCAAAAATTTCTTTAATGAATGTTTTAATAAATGATCTTGAAAATAGATATTCAAAACTAATTCTCTAAACAGATGCTGCCATGTTCTTTTAATAATAGACTTGTTTGATATTAAAAAAACTTCAGTAATTCTTTCAGGAGAAAACATTCCTGTGAAAGCAAATCTTGTCTTATCAGTTATCCAGTTATTTTCAAAAGTTTTAAGATTTCTATTTGACGAAGATAATACTTTGAATAAAATGTTGTCTTTAATATATAAAAATATATCAAGTCCATAACTATCCGTAAAATCTATAGACTTTACAGTTTTTAACTCCCAAGAACGACTTACAAAAGGGTACTGTTTAGAAGTCAAAGCTCCTACAGGACAAATATCTATGACATTACCAGATAATTCTGAGTTAAAAGTTTCAGGTTTATATGTACCAATTTCAGATAAAGTTCCTCGAGAAAAGACACCTAACTCACTAGTTCCAGCTATTTCATTGGAAAACCGAACACATCTAGTGCAATGAATGCATCTAGTCATAACAGTTTTTATTAAAATACCAAAGTTTTTATTACTAACAATTCTTTTAAAATTATAAAACCTTTTTTTTTGACTGCCATAAGAATAGGCTTGGTCTTGTAAATCACATTCACCTCCTTGATCACAAACAGGGCAATCTAAAGGGTGATTTAACAATAAAAACTCAATAACATTTTCTCTTGCTTTTTTTACTAAAGGACTTTTAGTAAAAATTTCCATCTGATTAACCATAGTCATAGCACATGATATTAAAGGTTTTGGAGAGTTTTTTAATTCAACAAGACACATCCTACAGTTCCCTGCTATAGATAACTTTTTATGATAACAGAAATGTGGGATATTTATACCTACATTTTCACAGTAATCTATAATAGAATTATTTTTGATATTTACTGATAATTTATATTTTTTATTATTTATATGAAAATATTTCATGAAATTAACCTTTAAAAGGTATTTTTTCTATTATAATGGTATTTTTAATTTTGTAATATGATGATAGTATAGATAAACCTATAGCAGATTCTGCTGCTGCGATTGTCAATATAAACAGAACAAATAGCTGACCTATTATATCATCTAAATACAATGAAAAAATTATAAAATTTAAATTAACTGCAAGTAACATCAATTCAATAGAAATTATAATTATTAAAATATTTTTTCTATTTAGTACTAAACCTAAAACTCCTATCAAAAACAGTAGAAAAGTAAAACAAAGAGTATAATTTATATTAGACATTAAGCGCATTGGGACTTGAACCCAAGACCTATAGATTAAAAGTCTAATGCTCTGCCGACTAAGCTATACACTTAAAACATTCTTTTTATCTTTTTAAGATAAAAAATAATAAACTGAATTCGCAGATTATTATTTAAAAACTTTAGTTTAGTAACATAGATTTAAAAAATGAAAAATCTTAAAAAAATAAATTTGTTTATAAAGCAAAAAGAATTAAAAAACCCATCATTAATGAAAATAAAGCTATAGCCTCTGTTAAAGCAAAGCCTAAAATAGCTATTTTGAATAATTCATCTTTTAAAGATGGATTTCTTGAAATTCCTAATACTAAAGCACCAAAAACAGTACCGATACCTACACCGGCTCCTGCTAATCCTATAGTGGCTAAACCTGCACCAATAAATTTTGCTGATTGTAATAATACCATGTTTATATAAATATGTAATTTTTATATCGTATTTTTACAATAAGATATAAAAATTCGTAAATTTAAATGGAAAAGTTATATCAAACTCAATCAGAAACTTAAAATGTCAGAATTATATTATATTAACCTATTTATCATTGAAACTCTACAGTAAACAATTTTAATTAATTAAAATTAAACATAGAATGTGACTACTGTCTTTACAGGTAATTTAGCTCCTCCTGTCTGAAAAGCTTTAATTGCTACATTAGCTGGTATACCACATAATTCAAAAAGCATAGTACCTCCTTTGACTTTAATCGACCAATTTTGAAAAGATCCTTTACCCTTTCCCATACGAGCTCCTAACGATTTCACTGTTATTGGAGTATGGGGGAAAATTCTAGTCCATAACTTTCCTTTCCTTTTAACTTTTCTACTAATAGATTGTCTAGCTGCTTCTATATTTCTTGCAGAAATTACCCCTGATTCTAACGATTTTAAACCTATAGAACCAAATTTTACTTTAAATGTTTTATAATTAAATTTTTTTAGAGTTCCTTTCCTAATTTTTTTATATTTTATTTTTTTAGGGTATAATAACATACTTTGTAAATTTTTTTAAAAAAATATAAAAAAATAAAATTATTAAATACTACTAAATGATATTCTCATATAACCAAACTTTTATTCCTAAAGTCCCGTTTAAAGTGTATGATGTTGATTTAAAATATTTTATAGGGAGTTTTAAAGTATTTACAGGTAAACTTCCAAAACTCATACCTTTCATGGATGATCGCGGTACTCCGTTTATTCTACCTTTAAAATGAATTTTTAAACCTTTTAAACCAGAAATATTTGACTGCAGTAACAATTTTAAACTTTGTTTTAAAAACCTTAGGAAACTGGTATGACGTTTTATAATAGAAAACTGAAAAGCTAAAAATTCAGCTAACAGTCTAACTGAATCTTTTTTTTTGAAAGTAATAACCAAAATATTAATCATTTCTTTAAAGTAACTTAACTTAAAATAGAATCTTAATTGTAAAACTATTTTTCTAAAAATAATAGACTCTTTATTAGTAAATCGTAATGATTTACCTTTGTTTATTTTTTGAAGTAACACTAAAACATTTGTTGCATTAGAAAAATTTAACTTTAATACTTCCATCAGTTTATTAGAAAAACTATTTAAAATCATTTTTCTCTTAATTTCAAATTTATTTTTATAATAATGAAATTTTTGAGACCTTAATTGAAAAATTCTTTTTCTAGGTAATAGTTTTAGAAAAACCCTCTGATTATAAAAAAATTTTTTTTTAGGATATTTTTTCAAATATTTACTGTTAGTTTTGTGCTTTTTTGTTATAACACGGATAGTATGTAAAGTGACGAAAAAAGATATAATTATTTTTACAGATATTTCAGATATAAATGTTTTGCAAAACAAGATAACTAACCCATATATCTTGAAAAACCTAATCAAATATATTTTTAAATTAATACTTGTAAATAAATAGATACTGCTTTCTTCAGTGTTCTTTGCAATGTAATTTAAATCCCAATTATTATGTAAACTTATCCTAAAAAAATTAGCATTAATTTTTTGTCCCATTGAGTTGTTGTTTTAAAAGTCTAAATTAGTAAAAAAGGTATAACGACAAAATCACTTATTTTCTTTTCATCAAAAAATAAGTTTTAAAAATTAATATTAATTAACACATTAAAACATGAAAAGTGATCTAGTAAAGATTTTTTATTTTAAAGTAAATAAGATTGGTTCTTAAAAACATATAATATCACCGTTTGCGAGAATACTACAGGAAGTACTTAAGTAATCAGCCTAGTGATATGATAATAAACTTTTTGTTTTTTAAAAATTATAAACTTAAATTATAAGGATACCTCATGTTTATACTAAAAGTTTTGAAAAACGAAATGAACTTAAATAAGAATAATAACGTTTTAAAATACGTAACATATTTTAAAAATGAAAAACAAAATTTAAATAAAACTGTAGCCAATTTGCAATATAAAATATCTGTTGTAGATTCAGTTAAAGACCTAACAGTAAAAACAAAAAATTGTACTATACTTAAAGTAAATTATATCTTTTGTTTTAATATATCAAATAGCAATATAATTTTTAATATGACAGATACAAAAGGTAATACACTATTTTACATTACTTCTGGTATTTTGAAATACAATGGCTCACAAAAAACTAATAAACATACTTTGCTTACAATAATTACTTCTATAGTTAAATATATTAATTTCTTTAAAAAATCTAATGTAGCTTTACATTTTAGAGGGTCTTCAAAAAAGTATAATAAACTTATAATAAATTATTTTAAAACTGTGTTTAAAATACTTATAATAAAATCCTATAACTTACCCCCACATAACGGGTGCAGACCTAGAAAATTAAAACGATTGAAAAAATTTTCATTCTAATGAAGGAATGACTGAGTGGTTAAAAGTAGTAGATTGTAAATCTATAGGTAATCCTAACGTAGGTTCGAATCCTACTTTCTTCTTCGAAATATAACGTAGTGGTAACGTGCCTGTTTTGGGAACAGGAGGTCATGTGTTCAAATCACATTATTTCGATAATTTGTAGTAAAAATTTTTAACCATTTTTTTAAAAGAAAAAACTAACAATTTATTACTATAAAAATAGTTAAAAGGTTTAATTTTTCTAATTTGATTTTCAAAATAGTAATTGTCGTAACAAATAATACAAATTAAATCAGATAATACAACAGAATTTTTCTTGTTATCTTTAAACGAAACTTCTTCAGACAATTCTGTTACAAGAATAGATCCCCTTGACATTTTACTAAAAAGTTTAAAAGGAGTTTTACTAAAAAATTTTAAAGAGTTTTTAACTGATACTCTGAAATAGTTAAGACATGTTTTTGGTAAAGCTTGCTCATAAATAGTCCAAATATGCTTTTTTAAATTAAAAATTTGATAAATATAATATATTTTGTGGGTATTAAAAGATATTTTCCATCGAGAGTTGTTTTTTTTTTTTAAATTATATTCCATTAGTTAAGCTTAGTAAGACTCGAACTTACAACAGAACCGTTATGAGCGGTTAGTTCTACCATTGAACTATAAGCTTAAATTAAAATTAAATTATGAACATAAGCTTTATACAAATTATTTTTGTACTTTGTATCTTTTTATTAATCTTCAGTGATATTAACTCATTGAAAAATAAATTTAAGATTTATTTCAATAAGTATACAAAAACAAATAAAAAAAATAGTAATGTAATTAGCAGGAAAAAAGGGATTTGAACCCGTGACCTACAGTTTTGGAAACTGTTATTCTAACCACTGAACTATTTTCCTATGAATTATTTAATGAAAGAAATCAAAAATAGAGGCAATTTTACAGTACTTTCTGCCATAATACTAACAATTGTAACTTTTAACTATAAAGAAATAGCTTTATATTTAATAATAAAACCTTGCTTGGCTAGCTTAAAATATAATCATATGTATTTTATTTATACTAATTTGACAGAAATATTGTCTAACTATGTGACGATTTCAATTGTTATATGCTTAGTTAATTTTTGTATTCTAATAACATATAACTTTATCGAATTTATAATCCCTGGACTGTATAAAAAAGAGATTTTTATACTAAAAAAGATTTTTTCTTACAGCTTCAGATTTTTGAAATTAAGTGTGTATATATTTTACACTTACACTATACCTATCACTTGGGATTTTTTTTTAAACTTTCAAAAACCCACTTTAGGTTTTAAATTTTACTTAGAGACAAGATTAAGTGATTACTTAAATTTTTTTTTTGACATTCTTAGTCTGACTGTAGTTGTGGGTCAATTATGTCTTTTTTTATTTTTATTACTAGATTCCAAAATAAATAACAAAAACAGATTTAAAGTTTTAAGAAAAAAAAACTATATAGCGTTGCTATTATTTTCTACATTAATAACCCCTCCGGATCTTTTTAGTCAAATATTCGTATACATATTAAATATTATTTTATATGAGTGCGTAGTTTATTTTATACTAATTAAAAGAAAAGGTTTATGGAAGCCAATTAAAGCTCATTAGCAACCCCGAAGTGAAAATAAGATAACCTAACGATAACGGTAGAAAAGATTTCCAGCCAAGTAACATTAACTGATCGTAACGATAACGAGGTAATGCTGCTCTGGCTAAAATAAAAAAAAAGACACTTATAGATAATTTTAAACTAAACCAAAAACTAGTAGGAAATATATTCATCAAAGGTAACCAACCGCCTAGAAACATGATAGTTATGAAAGAACTCATTAAAAGCATATTTGCGTACTCTCCTAAAAAAAATAATGCGAAAGTCATCGCGGAATACTCTACATTGTACCCAGAAACTAACTCAGCTTCAGCTTCAGGTAAATCAAAAGGATGACGGTTTGTCTCTGCTAACATAGATATGGCAAATAGTACAAACATAGGAAACAAAGGAACTACGTACCAAATGTCTACTTGAGACATTACTATATTATTTAAATTAAAAGAACCTGAGCATAAAGAAACATTTACTATTATAAAACCTATCGAAACCTCGTAAGAAATCATTTGGGCTGTTGACCTTAACGCACCTAAAAAAGGATACTTAGAATTACTTGACCAACCCGCTATTAATATACCATAAACACTTAAAGAGGATATTGAAAATATATATAGAATACCTAAATTAATATCTGCTAAAACTACGTTGTTAGATAAAGGTATAACAGCCCAACTCATTAGACTTAAAAAAAAAGTTAAGATTGGAGCTAAAATAAATAGCACAAAATTAGAATTGCTAGGTAAAATAGTTTCTTTAGAAAACAGCTTTAAACCATCAGCTAATGGTTGTAAAAGACCTAAGTAACCTATAACATTAGGACCTTTTCGTCGTTGAATAATTCCCATAACTTTTCGTTCCGCTAAAGTAAAATATGCTACAGAAATCAATAATGGAATGATAATAGATAAAATTTTTAAAACAATAATAAAAGTTCTTAATAGCATTTAAAAGGCTAAAGAGAGACTTGAACTCTCATAAGTAGATTTGCAATCTAACACATTACCCATTATGTTATTCAGCCAAGGAAAAGGCAGGATTTGAACCCACGGTATATTAAAATACTTTAGTTTTCAAAACTAACGCCATAAACCACTCGACCACTTATCCCTTAGCAATTGAAAGGACTTGAACCTTCAACAATAATCTTGGCAAGATTATACTCTACGATTGAGTTACAATTGCTTAATCTTGTATGCTTTTAGTAAAAATAAAAGCTCCGAAGATGATTTTGTACTGGCGTTTACTGTGAAGTATACTGGAGGAGTGTGTTTAAAAAAATTATAGTTATCTTTTAAATGCTTATTGTTAAAAATAGATGTTATTATAAAAGAATGACTTGATTTAGAAATAAAAAAGTCTGTCTGAGATATTAGTAATTCTTTATTAATAATCTTGTCTAAAAAATTATTAAGTAAATCCTTTTTAAGAATAATAGTACTATGAGTTGTATACCCTTTTTTAAGCTTTAAAAAAATTTTAAGTTTTTTTTCTTTTACTATAGAACCTTTTTTTACTAAAACAAGTTCTAAAGCTAATAAAATAGCTGTTAAATACTTATATGAAAAATTTTTAATGTCAAGTTTTAAAGTAATATTTGTAAATTTTGGAAATTTTTTTACTGTAGTATAACGGTATCTGTAAAAAAAATCGTGCTTAACTATAGTTTTAGCTAATGAACTTAAATACACTTTAAAAAAAGCCTGACGCAATATTAACTAATTTCATTTGTTTTTTTTTTCTAAATTCTTTTGGTATAGGCCCTAAAATTCTTGTGGCTATAGGTTTTTCTTGAGCATTCAATAAGCAAACTGAATTCTCAAAAAAACAAAAAAAACTACCATCTTTTTTTTTTCTTTTAATCTTAGTTCTTAATACTATAGCTTTATACAGATCACCTTTACAAACTTTAGATGTAATTTTGAACCTATTTCTTAAATTTTTTACAGTCACGACAATAATATCCCCGGGAAAAGCTTTTTTTTTTTTAAAACCACCTAAAACTTTAATGCATTTAACATTTTTTGCTCCAGAATTATCAATAACTTTAAGATTTGTTTGTTGTTGTACCATAACTTGAAAATGTATTTTAATACTTATAACTCAATGGATAGAGTGTTGGATTTCGGTCCCAAAAGTTGTAGGTTCGAATCCTACTAAGTGTATTACAACTTAAAACCACCTATAATGAGAGTATTTTTTTTTTATGTAAACCATTTCATGAATTTCTTCCTTAAAATTTTTGAAATCGTTCAAATTTTTAGACGCTAAACTAACAAATATTTTTTTTAAACTTTTGAATGTTTTTTTTTTATTGGACGAACTTTTAACAGTTTTAATAAGTAATTTAATAGACATGAGGATCTTAAGTGAGTGATCCTCTAAAAAATAGGGTATATAATTGAAAAAGTTTTTTTTTTTTTTTTTTATAAGCGTTCTTATATGTAAAACCGGTAAATTGTTCGAAAAAGAGAAAAATAAAATAGATTTAAACTCTTTAGGATGTTCCTGTTGAATTAATAAAATACACCTGAATAATAAATTTTCAGATATATTTTTTTTACCATCTGTCATTAAATAATTTTCTAGCTTATTTTTAATTTTATAATTCGTTTTATTTTTTTTTAGTCCCATATTTAGATCTTGATGTTTTTCTTTTAACAATCCCTTTAAAATCATACTTACCTCTCACTAAATGGTATTTTATCCCAGGTAAATCTTTTACTCTTCCTCCTCGCATAAGAATAGAAGAATACTCTTTTAAACTATGCCCTTCACCAGGTATATAAACATTTACTTTAATACCATTAGACAAACGAACTTTAACTAATTTTCTAATAGCCGAATTGGGCTTTTTAGGAGATCTTGTAAATAATTTTAAACAAATTCCTTTTTTATGTGGGCATCCTGAAAGTGCTGGAACTTTTTTAATTTTAGTTTTTTTTTTTCGTTTTTTATTACACAATTGATTGATTGTAGACATTAATATTATACCAAAAAAGGGACTTGAACCCCTAATCATTAAGAACTAGAACCTAAACCTAGCATGTCTACCACTTCCATCATTTTGGTTTACTCATTATTGGACTTGAACCAATACTCTAAAGAACCAGATTTTAAGTCTGACGTGTCTACCAATTTCACCAAATGAGCGTTATCTAGTTAGATAATATTTTTTTAAAAAAACTTTGTATTACAATTACTTTATTTGATAATAAGCTTTTTATATTTGTTAGTTTGTTATTACTAACGATTATCTTTTTCGCTCTGAACTTTTTAACTTCTGCGTATAAAGGAATTACACTGTAAATACTATAAGAATAATATAAGCTTAATGAAATGAATAAACCAAATACCTGAGAACCTAAACTTAAAATGTCAAATTGAGGGATTATTGGGGATATAGTTCAACGGTAGAGCGTATGCTTTGCAAGCATAATGTTATCGGTTCAAATCCGATTATTTCCAAAGATAAATTACTCTTTAAGTTGGATTTGAACCAACGACCTAGCGGTTAACAGCCGCCCGCTCTACCACTGAGCTACCAAAGAACGTTACTTGTGTGTGTTAATAAAGTTATTTGAATTCAACCAAAAAGGGTAATAAATAGATATAGCGTAGTCTTCTGTAGAATTACTGTAATGAATCTCTAATGTCCTGTAATTTATTGTTAAATAAGATAAAGGTAACGGCCAATAATTAGAATACTTTATGTTTCGTTGTATGTGTTTTCTTGACGTAAATTTAACTCTTATACGATCACTTTTTCTCAAAAAATAACTGTAAGAAGTGATAATTTTATCGTTAATGTAAATATGTCCATGTAAAATTAATTGCCTTGCATTTCTAATACTGACTGAAAAATGACTTCTGTACAAAATAACGTCTAATCTAGACTCCATTCTTGAAATAAAAGAATTTTTAAGACTGCTTTTAGTAGTGGTTTTCACCAGTCTTTTTAAATAATTAGCTGAAAGACCACCATAAAAATGCTTAAACAATTGTTTTTGTATCATATGAAATCTGTACTTTTTTTTTTTTGAAATACCACTGTAAATCTGTACTACAAATTTATTGTTATCATAAACCCTATAAACCCCAAACTTAGGTAAAAAAAAAAAATCGTTAAAATATTTTTTTTTTCTATAATTAAATTTCAGTAAGTTTTTTATGAAAAACCGCCATTTATTTCTTTTAAAATTTATAAATTTTTGTATGTTTTTGTTCTGGACGTTTTCTTTCAGTCGTAAAAATTTTTTGTAAATAGGTTTATATTTATTTGTTTTTTTAAACATTTAAAATGTTATTTAATAATGTTTTGTTTAAACTGTTTAAACAGAAAAATATTAATGCAATTCAAAAAAAAAAATATTTCATTTTCATTTACAGTTATTTTTTTTTCTGTTAAAGTTTTTTTCAAAAATTTAGATTTTTCTAGTGTAAAGCTCACTAACAAAGCATTTGTGTAGTTTAAACTAACGTTTGAATTTAATTTTGTCATAATACTTTTAAAATGTCTCCAATAATTGTCATTATTTTTAACCTTAACTTTAAACGATAACAATAAATAATTATATACAATTTTCAATTTTTTTTTTAAAAAAATCAATAAGTTTTTTATAGTTTTTAAATAAAATGTAAAATTAAGGGTTGATATCGTTTCAATAAAATTTATTTGATGTTTAAAGGATAAAATGTTATATATATATAAATTTCGTTTTCGCAAAGATTTCATAACATAAATTGAACTTTTTTATATTTTTTTACCTTTTTTTAATGAAATCTTTTCATTAAGATATAAAATACCTTTACCTTTGTAAGGCTCTGGCATCCTATAAGACCGTATAAACGCAGATACTTCACTCAAAAAGTTATAGTTAGAACTTTTTAAATATAATAAAGTATTTTTGTTACAATAAATTGATATAAGTTTTGGTGGCTTAAAAAAAATTTTATGGCTATAACCTAACCTTAGTTCTAGAAGATCTAACGACTTATCTATTAAAAAAAATCGATAACCTAAACCTAAAAATTTTAATTTTTTTGTTAAAACTAAAGAAACTTCAAGTATGAATTTTTTTAATTTATAAATTAAACCTTCAAATTTTTTATTCTGATTAAAAACTTTTTGTCTGTTTTCTAAATAAACTGAATGCTTCTGAGACAAAAAAATTATATCTAAATTGACTTTTAAATAACGGGATCCTAAAGGACCTTTAATCAAAATAAAATTTTTTTTTTTTTTTAAAAAAACAGATACATTCAATGGTACTTTAATTAAAAATTTTTTTTTCAAAATAAGCAACATAAATTAATTGATTAAATAAAGAGGTTCACCTCCTAAATTAAATTTTTTACAAGAATCTAAAGTTAATAATCCTTTATTGGTAGAAATAATTAAAATACCTGAATTATCGTTAACTTTCCATAATTGATTTGATTTCAAATATACTTTTTTACCTGGTTTAGATATAGATTTCAATTTAACCAAAATAGGCTTTTTTTTTATATATTTTAAATAAATAATTATAAAACTAAATTCTTTTTTAATTACTGAATAACCTGCAATTAAATTTTCATTCCATAACAAATTTAGAAGAGATCTAATAAATTTAGAATTTGGTACATATATCTTCGATTTTAAAACTTGTTGATTGTTTTTAATAGTGTTTAATAAACTTTTCATCTCGGTTGTTTAAAGACAGGTTCGAACTGTCGACACAAGGATTTTCAGTCCTTTGCTCTACCTGCTGAGCTAGATAAACTTTTTTTTAAAAAAGTTTCTCCAAACAGATCTAAAGATTTTAAAAACGAAGAGTCTGTGTTGGAAAACATTATAAAATTATTCGATTTTAAAACTGCATTGCGTTGTATGGAAACATCTGATGTTTGGATTGAAAAAACTTTTTTTGCGTAAATATCTGATCCAATATAAATATTTATTTTTTTTAAAAAATAAATCAATAAGCTATTTTTTATTGAGAAAATCTTTAAAGCTGCTTTATGAAGAGTGAATCCATGATGTTCTTGAGCTTCTTTATATATGAAAGATGATTTTAGTAAACTGACGAAATACTTTAAAGTTTTGGTGGAGAAAAATTCCAAAGTGTAGTTAAACTTCAACTGTTTGCTAATAAAAGTATAAAAATAACATAGGTATAAATACAACGACTGTTTGTTTTTCGATTTTAAACTAAGTAATATATTCATTTTTAATGTAAATTTACACTGTCGTTTAAATAAATACAAGTTAGTATAGTAAAAACATAAGCTTGGATAACAGCTACAGCTAACTCTAAACCCATTAAAACTATTAAAACAATCAATGGAATAACGTGCATGCAAAATAATAATTCATCTAACAACAACATACTCCATGCAAAACCTACAATAACTTTTAGTAAAGTATGACCTGCCATTAAATTAGCAAATAAACGAACACCTAAACTTATAGGTTTAAAAATATAAGAAACAAATTCGATAGGAACTAACAACAACGCTAAACCGAATGAAGTGTTCGAAGGTAAAAAGATAGATATCATTTTACTACTGTGAATATTGAATCCTATAATGTTAACCCCAATAAACAAAGATATTGATAAACTAAATGTTATTACTAGATGACTTGTTACAGTAAAACTATAAGGAATAAGCCCTATTAAGTTAGAGAATAAAATAAACGTAAATAATACAGATATAAAAGGAAAATAATTTTCACCTCTTGCATTAATGTTATCAAATAATAACTGTGAAATAACTTCATAAATAGTTTCTACTAATACCTGCCAACTGTTGGGAATAATATAAAATGTTTTCGTTTCTGATGATACCAAAGTTATTAAAAAATTGAAACCTAAAAACGATATTATAGCTATCAAAAATAAATTTGTAATTGAAAAATCTAAACAAAGCAATCTACAAGGTAAAAGTGATATAATCTGAAACTGTTCTAACGGAGTTAATAACATATTATAAAATTAAATGAGTATTTAGTTAGGTTTATACCTAACTAATTTATACTCGATATTACCTATTAAAGGTATCAAAACTATGAAAAATAAAAAATAAAAAGCTGTTGCTATTTGACCTACTAAAATATAGGTATCGTTAACAGGTTTTTGTCCTACCCATCCTAAAATCAGAAAATCTGCTACAAGTAACCAATAAAATATTTTAAATATAGGTCTAAATGTTGTACTTCTAATTTCAGACGTATTTATAAAAGGAATGAACAACCATACTATTAAAGCACCCAACATAGCAACTACTCCACCTAATTTATTAGGAATAGACCTAAGTATAGCATAAAAAGGTAAAAAATACCATTCGGGTACTATATGTGCCGGTGTTTGCATAGGATCCGCTGGTATGTAATTGTCAGGATGACCTAAAGCGTTTGGAAAATAAAATAAAAAAATACAAAAAAAAAATAAGAAAAGAAAGAATGAAAAAAGATCTTTTATAAAAAAGTAAGGGTAAAATGGAATTTTATCTACATTGCTATCTATACCTAATGGGTTGTTGGAACCATCGCGATGTAATAATGCTAAATGAACTACACTCAGCGCTGCTATAACAAAAGGTAAAAAAAAATGTAAACTAAAAAATCTATTTAAAGTAGCGTTGCTAACAGTAAATCCGCCCCATAACCATTGAGTAAATGGCTTTCCTATATATGGTATTGCCGAAAATAAATTTGTAATTACTGTAGCTCCCCAAAAGCTCATCTGACCCCAAGGTAAAACATAACCCATAAAAGCAGTAGCCATCATTAAAATAAAGATAATGACACCAGAACACCATAACAACTGTCTTGGAGCCATGTAAGAACCATAATATAAACCTCTAAAAATGTGACAATATACTACAATGAAAAACATCGAAGCTCCATTCGCGTGCATATATCTAATTAACCATCCGTTATTAACATCTCTCATGATATGTTCCACACTACTAAAAGCAAGATCTATGTGTGGGGTATAATGCATTGCTAAAAAAATACCAGTTAAAATTTGAATGATTAAACACAGCCCTGCAATAAGTCCAAAACTCCAAGCATAATTTAAATTAATTGGAGTCGGATAATGTATTAAATGATTATCTACAAATGATAGTAAATAATTGCTATTCCATCTATTCCTTAATAATACAAAAGATGCAATAAAATTAAAATTACATGATTTTTTTTTTATATATAATTTTTCTGAGGATAATTTTTTTTTTAATAATAAGAAATTCATATAAATACCCAAAGAATTTTAACTTTGAATATTTTTGTATTAAAATCTTATAAAGAAAGGGGTAAAAGGATTTGAACCTTTAATCCTCGCATCAAAAGCAAGAGCCTTACCTAATTTAGCTATACCCCCGAAAATCGAAAAAGATGGGATTCGAACCCACACTCTACGACGTGACAGGTCGGCGCTTTACCGAGTTAAGCTACTATTTCTAAAAATTAACAACCACTCCACCAATAAACCGTTAAAAATAAAAAAAGCCATACAACATCTACGAAATGCCAATACCAAGCTGCGGATTCAAAACCGAAATGATGAGTACTAGTAAAATGATTAAAAACGATTCGAACAGACGAAATAAACAAAAAACATGTACCAATAAAAACATGAAAACCATGAAAACCTGTTGTCAAGAAAAAACAAGAACCATAAACACTATCTGATATAGTAAAAGGAGCTTCAACGTACTCAAGTCCTTGTAAAAAAGTAAACAATATAGCTAATATTACAGTGAAAATTAATGCTATTATTGACTGTTTTTTTGCTCTGACTATAATAGCATGATGAGCCCAAGTTACAGTTGCTCCTGAACTTAATAAAAAAAAAGTATTTGTTAAAGGAATTCCCGAAGTAGGTATTATAGTTATAGCTGCCGGAGGCCATGTACCTCCTATATTAAATACTGGCGATAGACTAGAATGAAAAAATGCCCAGAAAAATGCAAAGAAAAACATAATTTCTGAAACTATAAATAGAATCATACCTAATCTTAGCCCTCTTTGAACAGATACTGTGTGTTTATCTTCGAAAGTAGCTTCTCTAATAATATCTCTCCACCAAGTAAACATTACATAAATAATAATAGAAATACCTAAAAAAAGTAAATTACCTCCATTTAAAAAATTATGCATGTACAAAACTCCTCCAGAAGTCATAGTAAAAGCTCCTATAGCGGCTACAATAGGCCATGGACTTGGATCTACTAAATGCCAAGAATGTTTTGTTTTTATGAAACTAAAAATATTTGATTTTGTCAATAAATTAAACTTAGATGCTTTTTTATAAAAATTGTACTTTTTTCTGTTAGGTAATCTAATGTGTAAATTTAAAAGAGTATTAATCATATAACTGAAATTTAAACTTTAATCCTATATTATCTTTTCATTGAAAAAAATATACTAATATAAATAATAATGAAAAGTCTAAAATCTATGAAAAGTCCGAATAACAACCAAAGTTGTCTAGTACCTAATAACAAAGTTCCTCCAATTAATATTGAAAAGGCGTAATGATACAAGTAACCTGTTTGTAATTTGCCATAATAAGATGCTTTTTTTAAAACTAAAGTAGATAAACCTAAAGGACCCAAAATTTCTATTATGCCCCTATCAATAAGCTTATAACTAATACTATAACTGAATTTAAAAAGAGATTGAACTATCAATTCATTATATAACTTATCGAAAAACCATTTTTTATTTAAAAAAGTATAAAGAATTTTATTATACATCTTGAAAAACACAAGAAAATCTTTTAATGTTTTATAAAGAATAAAAGAAGAAGAAGCTCCTAATATACTTAAAATTACAGGTAATAACTTGTATTTATGAGGTATAAACTCTGCATCAATTAAATTCATATTACTAGGTAATATAAAAATAGCATTACCCCAAAAGTCCGTACCTAAACCGATAATCATATCTTTACTAAAATAACCTATAAAAATACTAGGAATAGCTAATACAGCTAAAACTGTTACTATATATATAGAAGAATCATATGAATAGCATAAAACTTTTTTAAAACCATTTGGTTTTGATAAAAAAGTTAAACATAAAAGTCTAATTGAATAAAAAGCTGTTAAAAAAGCACTTAATACACCTAACGTATAACTAAAATGACCTTGTGAAGAGTATTTTCCATAAGCTACTTCTAAGATAACATCTTTAGAATAAAAGCCTGTTAAAAAAGGAAAACCCATTAAAGCTAATGATCCAATTAACATCATAGAATATGTAAAAGGTATTAAATTTTTCAAACCTCCCATTTTTCTCATATCTTGCTCGTCAGCTACTGCATGTATAACAGAACCTGCACTTAAAAACAACAACGCTTTAAAAAAAGCATGATTCATTAAATGAAATATTCCTACATTATAATTAGAAAGGCCACAAGAAAAAACCATATAACCTAATTGACTGCACGTAGAATAAGCTATAACTCTTTTCAAATCATTTTGAATTAAACCAATAGTTGCAGCTACAAAAGCTGTTAAAGCACCTAAAACAGTGACTAACTCTAATATCAAAGGGGAATATTCGTATAAAACAGAACTTCTTGCAATTAAAAAAACTCCTGCCGTTACCATAGTTGCTGCATGTATTAATGCTGAGACAGGTGTTGGGCCTTCCATAGCATCCGGTAACCAAGTATGTAACCCTAATTGAGCGGATTTACCTACAGCACCTACAAATAAGAAAAAACTTATTAACGGAATAAGATCAAATTCAAAAGTAAAAAGATCAAATTTTTTACCTATAAGAAAAGGAGTTAAAGAGAAAACTGTGGCGTAATCTACGGATTTAAATGTAACAAACATAATTAAAATTCCCACAGCTAAACCAAAATCACCTATTCTATTGAGTATCATAGCTTTTATTGCTGCTTTGTTAGCTTGTATTCGTGTAAACCAAAAATTTATTAGCAAATAAGAGCATAATCCAACCCCTTCCCAACCTACAAATAATTGTATATAATTATCCGCTGTAACTAAAATTAACATGAAAAAAGTAAATAGAGACAAATAAGACATAAATCTAGATAAATGTGGATCATTTGCCATATATTCCATAGAATATACATGAACCAAAAGAGAAATAAAAGTGACAACACAACACATCACTACTGTTAAAGAATCAAAAAGAAAACCCCAATCAACATTGAAATACTCAGAATCTATCCAAGGCATTAATTTAATATAAACACAGCAGTTCATAAAAGCAACTTCATAAAATATAACTAAAGACAATAGAAAAGTTAAAAACAAACAAGTTACAGCTAAAAAGCACGATCCCTTGTAACCTATTTTTTTTCCAAACAAACCAGAAAATAGTGAACTTAACAAAGGTAAAAAAATAAACAAAAGATACATAAAGAAATAAGACTTATATTTAATTTTTAAAAGTTAAAACTATCTATTTAATTTTTTACATGTTTTAGCATTTGTTCTGGTTCTTTGACCTCTTACGGGTAAACCTTTTAATCTTCTTAAACCTCTATATAATCTTATAGAAACTAAATTCTTTAAAGATATTATATTTAATTTTTTTAAATCTTTATCTAATTTTAAACCCAAACCATCAATCAAAAGCATAATATAAGTTTTTTGAACTTTAGTTAAATGTTTTATCTTTAAGTTTTTGGCAAACCCTAGTTTTTTTTCACTAAAACTTGATAATGGTTTACCTATACCATAAGTTTTTTGAAACAAAAAAGATACATTATTAGTGTTTTTAATTTCATTGTTAAAGATATTAATCATAAAAATCAAAGTAGACTTTAACTACCAACATTTTTGCATAAAAAATTAAGTTTAACCTAAGCCTAAGTAGATTTGAACTACTGACTTTACGCTTATCAGGCATATACTCTAACCAGCTGAGTTATAGGCTTTTACTTTACCAATGAATATTTATTATAAAATAAAACTACTGTTATATCGTGAAAATAAATTTATAAGTAATAATGGAGTTGAACCAATAACTTTTTCGTTGTAAGCGAAACGCTCTGCCAATTGAGCTAATTACTTTAAAATTACTATTCCCATTCTAAAACATTCATATACCAAACGTAAATAAAACCTACACCTAATTCAAAGATAAAATCTATCATAGACCAAAACCCGATAATATCTAAATTTCCCAAAGAAAGACTCCAAGGAAATAAAAAAATAGCTTCAATATCAAAAAGAATAAACAAAATAGCTACAATGTAAAACTTAACATCAAATTTATGTCTAGCATCTTCATAAGGCTCAAAACCACACTCATAAGAAGATAATTTTTCTGAATCAGGATTTTGAACTGCTAATAAATAAGATAAAACCAGTAAAATTATAGACAGTACTATAGAAATTACTAATAATACAAATATAGGGTAATACTCATTAAATATTAAAGATTGATTAAAATTAAAAGCTGTTTGGATGTTTTTTATTTGCATATTTGAAAGTAAATAACTAATTATAATTTTAAGGTATTTTTAATTACTATTAACCCCTCACTCTTGTGATAGTACTACTCTTTACTGTTACGTTAGTCCCTTTATTGAATGCCATAAAAACAACATAAAAAAAAAAAAGAGCTGAAAGAGCCGATATATAAGAACCATATGAAGCTATCCTATTAAAACCAATAAAAGCATCAGGATAATCTGGCACTCTTCTAGGCATACCCGCTACTCCTAAAAAATGCATTGGGAAAAAAGTAATATTTACTCCAATGAAAAACAACCAAAAATGTATTTTTCCTAATGTCTCTGAATACTGAACACCCGTAAACTTTTCAAACCAGTAATAAACACCACCAAATATAGAAAAAACAGCACCCATAGAAAGTACATAATGAAAATGAGCTACAACATAGTAAGTATCATGTAATGCTATATCTAAACCAGAATTAGCTAACACTACTCCTGTAAGACCACCTATAGTAAATAAAAAAATAAAACCTAAAGCAAATAAAGATGAAGTTCTAATATCAACGGATCCACCCCACAGTGTAGCTAACCAACTAAAAACTTTAATACCAGTAGGAACTGCGATAATCATAGTCGCTGCGGTAAAATAAGCTCTTGTATCAATGTCTAATCCCACGGTATACATATGGTGAGCCCAAACAATAAAACCTAATACTCCAATGGAAAACATAGCGTAAACCATACCTAAATAACCAAAAATAGGTTTTCTAGCAGTACTTACAATAATATGACTTATAATACCAAAACCTGGTAATATTAAAATATAAACTTCTGGGTGACCGAAAAACCAAAATAAATGTTGATATAACACGGGATCACCACCACCAGCTGGATCAAAAAACGTAGTATTAAAATTTCTATCTGTTAAAAGCATAGTGATAGCTCCAGCTAATACCGGTAACGAAAGTAACAACAAGAAAGCTGTAATTAATATAGACCATACAAATAAAGGTAGTCTATGCATAAATAAACCTTTAACTCTCATGTTTAAAATAGTACAAATAAAGTTTATAGCCCCTAATATAGATGCAGCTCCTGATAAATGTAAACTAAAAATAGCTAAATCTACTGAAGCTCCCGAATGAGCGTTAGCGCTAGACAAAGGAGGATATACAGTCCAACCAGTACCTACACCGGCCTCTGCCAGCATTGATACCGTTAATAAAATTAATGATGGTGGTAATAACCAAAAACTTATGTTATTCATCCTAGGGAATGCCATATCAGGAGCTCCTATCATCAATGGAACAAACCAATTCCCAAAACCTCCAATTAATACCGGCATAACCATAAAAAAAATCATTACAAAAGCATGACCTGTTACAATTACATTATATAACTGATAATTTCCGTCTAAAAACTGACCGTTCGGTAACGATAAACTCATTCTAATAAAAATAGATAAAGTCGTACCAGCTACGCCAGAGAATGCTCCAAATAATATATATAAAGTACCTATATCTTTGTGATTAGTTGAAAACAACCAACGAGATGCAAAATTGTATAACATAAAATAGGCGAATAACGGGACTTGAACCCATGACTTTTAGAATCACAACCTAATACTCTAACCTAACTGAGTTATACTCGCCGAGAAAATTTTATTAAGTTTTTGTTAAATAAAATAAATTTTATTTTAATAATACCAATCTGTTTGATTTATTGAAACGGATATAAAAAAATTGATAATAATGTTTTAAGACATAATTGGATTTAAGATAAAATTACTCTAATCCCAAGGGTTAGAGTAATTAAAAGTCCTATACTCTTGAGAAAACTCTAAAGGTTCGCTTAAAATTCTTTTTTGATTTTCATTATATCTTATCTCAACAAATCCGCTTAAAGGAAAATCTTTCCTAAGAGGGTTTCCTACAAAACCATAATCTGTTAAAATTCTCCTTAAACTACTGTGATGTATGAAAAATACCCCAAACATGTCCCAAATCTCACATTCATACCAATTTGCCGAATAGAAAAGTTTTTCACAACTATCTACACCTCTTATCTCATTAGTACAAATTTTTATCTTAACTCTATTATTATATCTCACACTTAATAAATCGTAATTGAGTTCAAATCTAAATTTATTGTATGAATAATCTACCCCTGTAATAGACCCTAAAACACGATATTGAGTAAAAGTATTAAACTTTAGAAAAACTAGAATAAACTTTAAAAAGTCTAAACCTACAGATAAAGAAATTTCATTTTTGTAAACGCAAAAACTTTTAATTGGAAGTATTTTTGAATAGTTTATTAATGATCTTAATAGTAATTTATTATTATACATATCTAAAAATTTATTTTAAAATTACATAAATTAATAGATTTTTAAAAACTTTTACCTATCAATTTCACCAAAAACAATATCTTGTGTGCCTATTATGGTAACTACATCGGCTATCATATGCCCTTTTACCATAAAATCTAATGCTTGTAAATGATTAAATCCAGGAGCTTTTATTTTACATCGATAAGGTCTGTTGGTATTGTTTGAAATCAAGTGTACTCCAAACTCTCCTTTAGGAGCCTCTGATGAAGTAAAAGTTTCGTTTGATAAGACGGTTGTCCCTTGTGTACTTACTTTATAATGATGTATTAAAGATTCCATAGAACTTTTTAATGAAACTCTGTTTGGAGGAGTAAACTTATTATCTTCAGTAAGAGTCAATCCTTTCTCTATATTATCTGTACAAAAACTTATAATTTTTAACGACTCGCGCATTTCTAAAATTCTTATCATATACCTATCAAAACAGTCGCCATTAGTGCCTGAAGGTATTTTGAAGTTAATATCAGAGTAAATATCGTAAGGTTGTGTTTTTCTTAAATCCCACTTGCTACCAGATCCTCTTAACATAACACCGCTAAATCCCCAGTTTAAAGCATCTTCTAACGAAACAATACCTATATCAACAAGTCTTTGCTTCCATATTCTGTTTTCAGTTAACATATCTTCGATTTCATTTAATCTTGTGGAAAATTGATTGTTAAAAATATGAATGTCGTCCAATAACCCGAAAGGTATATCTTTGGCTACACCTCCAGGTCTAAAATAAGCGGCATGCATACGAGCTCCAGAAGCTCGTTCATAGAATTCCATTAATTTCTCACGTTCTTCAAAAGCCCACAAGAAAGGTGTCATAGCACCTACATCCATTGCATGGCAGCCTACTGCTAATAAATGATTTAGAATACGAGTTAATTCTGCAAAAATTACTCGTAAATACTGTGCTCTTAAAGGTACTTTAGAATCTATTAATTTTTCTAGTGCAAGACAATAAGTATACTCTTGTGCCATCATAGAGACATAATCTAACCTATCAAAATAAGGTAATGCCTGAAGATAACTCTTATATTCTATTAACTTTTCAGTTCCTCTGTGAAGTAATCCTATATGAGGATCTGCTCGATCTACAATTTCTCCTTTTAATTCTAAAACTAAACGTAAAACTCCGTGAGCTGCTGGGTGTTGAGGTCCAAAATTTATAGTGAAATTTTTAATTTTTTTTATTAATTGTTTTTTTTTTAGAGACATGATTACTTGAAAATGTTTTAACTTAAAGTAATTAATAAACTTACTTTATAAGTTAATAAATATAAAAACGTAGGGTTGATGAATAAAAAAATAAAAAAATAAAAACACAATATAATAATAAAAGCTTTTTGATCACTATAAGAATAATAAAGATTACCTGTCAATTTGTTTTCAAAAAAAATTATTTTTATAATCCTAATGTAATAAAAAGTAGAAATAACACTACACAAAATGGCTAAAATAGATATTAAGTAAATAGAAGACTCTATAGAGACTAAAAAAACACTAGTTTTTGCTAAAAAACCTATTAAAGGAGGAAAACCTGCCAAAGATAATAAAACTAGCGACAATATCAAAGCTAAAACACTATTAGCTTTAAACAGTGAAGAAAATTCAGCTAAATCTTTATTAGTTTTATTTTTAAATTTATAATTTAATTTTGTTAATAAAAAAATAGCCCAAATAAATGCTCCCGCTAACATATAAATTATTAAATAAAGTAATAACATCTGTATACCATCAATTGTACCAGAAGTGTATGCTAATAGAGAATAACCCATATGCCCTATGGAACTGTAAGCAAAAAGAGTTTTCAACTTTCTTTGTTCAATAGCTGTGAAAGACCCCACTATTATAGAAAGTAAAGCGACTAGCCCCATGAAATACTGAAAATAATCAAAAAATCCTGTGAAACAATAATAAGTAATTCGTATAAGTAAAGTAAATAACCCTAATTTAGGTATTATTGCAAAAAAAAATGTTGAGCTTGTTAACGAACCCTCATAAACATCAGGTAACCAGATGTGGAAGGGTGCTAAAGCCAGTTTGAAAAATAAGCTTACAAAAATAAAAACTAACGCTAATTGCAGTAGAGTCGGCTCTATCACTTTAGTAAATAAATAAAAATCTTGAAATGATTGAGGAGAATATCGAGGATTTAACTCTTGCATAGACATATCTTCTGTAAGAACAACACCATTGTTATTATTTAATATATAAAGTGTTTCTAACTCAGAAAGTTTATAACTTTCATTAGAAGTTATTCCTAGAAGAAATGCTGAATGGATTTCTTCAGTCTTGTTTACCCATAAAAAACGGTCTAAATGATTTAACAAAGTAATATTTCCAGGTACAACCCAAAAAAACAAGTCTTTAAAGTCATCAAAATTAGTACTTCCTGTAAAACCATATATTAAAGAAGCACCAAATAAAAATAAACCTGAAGCAAACGATCCTAATATGAAATACTTTAAACCGGCATCTATCGAGTAATTTGAATTTTTTTTAAAAGCTGACATTACGTATAAAGATAAACTTTGCAATTCGATGGATAAATACGCTGTGATAAGATCGTTAGATGAAGATAACAAAAACAACCCCAATATTGCAAATAAATATAATAGTATATATTCAAAACTATTTATTTTTTGAGCAGTTAAATACTGAGATATTACAATTAAACTAAAAATAGAAAAAGCTGTAATAAATACTTTTGTAAAATAACTTAAAGAATCACTAACTATTGTGTTATTAAAATTATTAATTTCAATAACAGATGTAGGATCATTAAATAACAGAATTAATATTAGAAAAAGAACTAATATTCCTAAATTTAGTATAGATTTGTGTATTAATAGAAACTGTTTTTTAGTGCTTAAAAAAATACCGTATAACAATAATAATAATATAGTAATACTTAAAAAAAGTTCGGGTATAATGTTCAATTGTTTTAAAGATATTAAGTTATTAGTATACATATTTTAAAGATAAAAAATAGTAAAGTAAAAGCTTTAAAACTTTAAAATACCAAAAATCAACTTGAAAACCTAACTTCAGATATTTACCACGATAATCTTTTAAAACCATGTATAAAATTTAACCTACTAAAGTTTAAGAAACACATACGTGATATTTTGTATTTAAGATTTAAAGAAACACTTTTCCCTGTAAATATGCAACAATTATTAAGTAATGTTATAGAATCTCTGTAAAAATTTTTAAATAAAAAGTAATTTGAATTCCAAACTAAAGTAGTTTTAAAGTGAGTGTTTTTGGAAATAGATTTTAATATAAATTTATTATTTTCCGTTTTTTTGAACAACATTCGATTTTTTTTGTTTACAGTGAGTCTCATTGTTATTTAAAAATTAACGGTGCATGTGCTCTACTAATAGATTAACACTCATATGTAAAGAGTTTAAAAATATTTCAGGATAAACACCCATAAATAATGTCCCGCTTACTAGAGGTAGAAAAACTAAAAATTCTCTTTTATTTATATCAAAAAAACTGTTTAAATATTGAGTCTTTAAATTACCATAAATAACTCTATTAAACAACCATAAAGAATAACAGCCACCTAAAACCATACTAGTAGCACTTATCAGAGTAATACTTGTATTTGTACTAAAAGATCCTGTAAGAATTAAAAATTCACCTATAAAACTACCTGTGCCAGGTAATCCTATATTAGCCATCGTGAAAAACAAAAAAATCATACTATAAATAGGCATAACATGAACTAATCCTCCATAATATTTTACCATTCTTGTATGATGTCGCTCATAAACTATTCCTATTATAAGAAACAACGCACTTGCAACAAAACCGTGGCTAATACTCTGTAAAATAGATCCTTCTAATCCTATAACATTAAAACTAAACAAACCTACAATAACTAAATTCATATGAGCTACTGAAGTATAAGCTATAATACGTTTAAAGTCCGTTTGTCTTATAGCTGTAAAAGATGTGTAAACTATTCCTGTAGCTGCCAAAGAATATACCAGCGGCGTAAAAAAAAACGATGCTTCTGGAAACAATGGGAACGAAAATCTTAACAAACCATAAGTACCTAATTTTAGTAACACACCTGCCAGTATAACAGAACCTGCTGTAGGAGCCTCTACATGAGCTTCTGGTAACCATATGTGTACAGGTAACATGGGAACTTTTGTCGCGAATGATGAAAAGAATGCTAACCACAATAATCTTTGTTCAAACTCTGTGAAACGAACTGACAATAAAATCTCATAATCAGTAGTACCTACTTGGTAATAAATGTATAAAATTGCTATTAACATTATTACAGAACCTAATAAAGTATATAGAAAAAAAAAATAAGCAGCTCTTATTTTACGTTCTCTAGACCCCCATATACCTATTATCAAAAACATAGGTATTAAAACACTTTCAAAAAAAATATAAAACAATAACAAATCCAAAACACAAAAAACACCTATCAAAAAAAATTCCATAATTAAAAAAGCTATTAAATAATATTTTATATGAAACATTATACTATTCCAACTTATTAAAATACATAAAAATATAAGTAAAGTTGTCAATAAAATAAAAAATAAAGATATTCCATCAATACCTAATGTTAAATTAAAATTCAAGAAAGGTATCCATAAAGTTTTGTTTACAAATTGAAATATCCCAATTGAAGCATTAAACCACACCCATAAAAAAAGAGAGCAAATAAATGTTAAGGCTGACGTACCTAATCCTATCATTTTTAAAAAAATTTTATTACTTGAAGGTATAAATAACAACAATGAGATTCCTAGCAGTGGTAAAACTAATAGTATTAAAAGAATATTTTCAGAGATCAATAGCATTTAAAAAACATTTTATAGGATTTGAACCTATGATAAAATAAAAATGTTTGGAAAAGAATGGGATTTGAACCCATGGTATAATAAAATTATTACACAAAGATTTAGCAAACCTTCACTATAAACCACTCAGTCATCTTTTCACAATTTAAATTGCGGTAATTTACTAGATAGCATCAATTTTCTTACAAAAAGTAGTAGAAAAACATCTTATAGGATTTGAACCTATGTCCATCAGCTTAGAAGGCTGCTGCTCTTTCCACTGAGCTAAAAATGTTTATACCATATATGTTAAATTTTTTTTCCAGCTACACGTTCCCGTACAGCTACCTTGTTACGACTTCATACAAATTATTGACATTTCAATATCATCTAAATATAAAAAAATTTATTATTACTCATAATAAGTTTTTTTAATATTTCAATTTTTCAAGTAATATTAACTCTTCGCATGTGACGGGCGGTGTGTACAAAACCAAGATACGAATTCACCACAACACTTTCTAATTTGCGATTACTAGTGATTCCAACTTTATATATACGAGTTTCAGTATACAATCCGAACTAAGGAAAATTTTAAAGATTCATAATGTAACTCATTGTAATTTCCATTGTAGCACATGTATAGCCCAATCTATGAAGGCCACAGGGACTTGACTTTGATTCTTATCTTCCTTCAATTTATCATTGACCGTTACTTTAAATAAAATTATAAATATGATCTTAAAGTTAAGAGTTACATTCGTTAAAGGAATGAACCAAAAATCTCACGACACGAACTGACGACAGTCGTGCAACACCTGTTATTAAACAAAGAAAAGATATGTATGTATATCTTTTTTGTGATTAAAAAAGCAAAAATTGGTAAGATTTTGCGCGTATTATCGCATTAAACCACATGCTCCACCACTTGTAGTAGGCTCCCGTCAATTCCTTTGAGTTTTAATCTTGCGACAGTACTCCTCAGGCGGAATGCTTATAGCGTTAGCTTGAAAATCTAAATTTTTAAATTACAGCATTCATAATTTACAGTATAGACTACCAGGGTATCTAATCCTGTTTGCTACCTATACTTTCGTTTCTCAATGTCAGTTTATACTAAAGAATTGTTTTCACTTTACGGTGTTCCTTTATGAATCTATGGATATTACTCCTTCTCATAAAATTCTATTCTTCTGATTAAAACTCTAGTGATGTAGTTTTATTTATTAGCTTTAATTTTTTTATTAAAATTTTATAAATAACTTACGTTACCATCTACAAACTCTTTACGCCCAGTAATTCTGGGTAACGCTAGCCCCTCCCGTATTACCGCGGCTGCTGGCACGAGTATTAGCCGGGACTTTTTTTGTTTTTTTGTCATTATCAAAAAAAGAAAAAGAATTTTACAACAAATAAAGCCTTCATTTACAACAAAATTAAAATTTTGTTACAATATTTCATTCAAGTAACATTGCTGGATCAAACTTTCGTTCATTGTCCAATATTCCTCACTGCTGGCCCTAATTTAGGGCTTGGACCTTGTCTCAGTTCCAATGTGGCTGTTCATCCTCTAAGACCAACTAAAGATCGATGGCTTGGTTTTCTTTTAAAAAACCAACAACCTAATCTTATGCAATTATATCTTCTAGCGAAATTATTAAAATCTTCAAAAAATATTAACACAACCACTGTTTTACTTTTTGATATAAAATCAAAAAATATGTTTTATCTTTAACTAAAAAGTAATTAAATTACTATTACTCACCCGTCTGCTACAATTAAATTGTTAAACTCGCATGTGTAAAGCATGTTACTAGCGTTCACCCTGAGCCAGGATCAAACTCAAATTGTTTAAAATATTATTATTTATATAATAATTTAATTCTTAAGGATAAACATCTAAAAATTGGTAGAAAAAGGATTCGAACCTTTAACCTTTAGGACATGAGCCTAACGAGCAACCGTTGCTCTTTTCTACCGAAAAAATCTAAAAGAATTAGATTATTATGATTTATTCGTCTTACTACAATTAAGTTGTTAAACTCGCATGTGTAAAGCATGTTGCTAGCGTTCAACCTGAGCCTGGATCAAACTCAAATTGTTTAAAATATTATTATTTATATGGAAATTGAATTCTTAAAGATAAACATCTAAAAATTGGTAGAAAAAGGATTCGAACCTTTAACCTTTAGGACATGAGCCTAACGAGCAACCGTTGCTCTTTTCTACCGAAAAAATCTAAAAGAATTAGATTAAAAATATAATTAAATCTTTTTAGAGGATTCTCTTATGATTAAATATTTTCTAAGAAGTTAAAAGTTACACTTGATTTATTTTTAATTTAATTTCAGGTACTCTTTTGATTTTTAATAAGTAAGTTTTCAAAAAATATTAATTCCGAATAAGTGTTAGTAATTTGTTAGCTAAAAACTTTGCAGCTCTTACACATCAAATCTATCGCGTAATGTTCTATTACGTATTTAAAGAAAATATATCTTAAGAATAAATTCATACTTAAATGATTTCAGTATTTATTTAATATAAATGTAGCTACTCGGCGATGCTTTGGGTAAAACAACCGAAACACCATTGATTTACTTTTCTCGGTCCTCTCGTACTAAAGTTTAATTCTTTCAATTTTCTTACGCTTGCAGAAGATAGGGACCAAACTGTCTCACGACGTTCTAAACTCAGATCATGTACCACATTAATTGGCGAACAACCAAACCCTTGGAATCATTTCCAATTCCAGGATGTGATAATGTTACAGTCGAGCTAATGTTGCCATTTTAACTCTCTGATTCAAAACTATACGTGAACGTCTCCATTCATACAGCTCCTCTTAATTATATTAAGTTTACAAGTCAGCATATACATCAAATTACTGGTGTCTTTAGCTTTTTGTAAAATCCTTCTATTTAAAAATTTGTAGTAGATCCTACCAAAATGGAATCTTTGAATAGTTACTTCGTTCCAATTTTTCATAAATACAAACATCTCTTCCGCTATGCACCGAGACCATCAACCACTAGTCATTACTGCTGTAGATTTTGACTTAATAGGATCTTTCCCTTTATTTAGGACTTTGGGTTTTATCATATCACAACCCAAAATTACTCGTGACGGTACTTTACCACAGATTTGCTTTAGCTAGACTTGTTTGTACCATTCTCATTGGTAATTTAATGATTTGTATTTATTCACCAACTTTTAGCCCTGCTTCCGTATAAATAAGATCTAACATAGATATACGTAGGGGAATCCACATAAATGATTTGTGGTGTCTATGATCAGTATCCGTTGTGGTAGGATACGTGGGAGTAAACCCACCTGAAAAATTAGTTGCTATATTAGCAGCTTTACGATAGCATTTATCTCTATCTTTAGACTAACGAGTCGCACCCAACATCGAGGTGCCAAACCACTCCATCGATAGGGTCTCTAAAGAGTGATTAGCCTGTTATCCCCGGCGTACCTTTTATTCGTTGAGCGATGATCTTTCCACGCAGAATCATCGGATCACTATAGCCGACTTTCGTCTCTGTTTGATTTGTAAATCTCACAGTCAAGCAAGTAACAAACTATTATGCCAAAAAACTGTCATTAACAGCCTAAACTTACCATAGCACACCTCCGTTACTTTTTAGGAGGTGACCGCCCCAGTCAAACTACCGGCTATGCAATGTTAATAAAATTAGCTATATAAAAACTTTAGTGTGGTATTTCAAAGTTAATAAGTTTAAAACAATATTTACCACATATTCTATACAAAAGTTATTATAATGCAATACATAGTTATAGTAAAGGTGCACGGGGTCTTTCCGTCTACCTGCAAGTATTTCGCATCTTCACGAAAAATTCAATTTCACTGAGTTTATGTTTAAGACAGTAGGACAGTCGTTACGCCATTCATGCAGGGCATCAATTAAATACCAAGGAATTTCGCTACCTTAGGACCGTCAGAGTTACAGCCGCCGTTTACTGGGTTTTATAGAAAAGGCATCAACCATTTCTTTTTAACTTGCAGCACCGGGCAGGCGTCAGTCTCTATACATCATTTTGCAAATTAGCAGAGACCTGTGTTTTTATTAAACAGTCGCTGTCCTCGATTATGTGTCAGCTTTTGAAGGGTTACCTAGAAAAGTTACTCCTTATACCGAAGATACGGAGTCATTTTGCCGAGTTCCTTAAACATAATTATCTCAATCACCTTAATATACTCAATTTGTTTACCTGAGTCGGTTTAGGGTACGGTTTACATTTTTACAGCTATTTCTTGAAAATACTAAATAACTTTTATTTTTATCTATTTAAAATAACCGTTAAATAAAAATTATCTTTGTATTTTGTCACTGTTTTAAATTTAAAATGTTTTAACTTTAATAAAAAAGTTTTCTCATCAAAAATAACTTTCGTATATATTCTTAGAGACCGATTAAACATTAAGAAAGATTAACTTTTTCTTAAAAACCTTAAACAAAAGGTGACAATGTTTTTAACATTGTTGTCGTTACTCATATCAACATTATCTCTTCTGATACCTCCAAATCATATGACTATGATTTTTCTTCAGTTTACAGAATGTTCTGCTACCATTTATATAAATATATAAATTTATAGTTTCGGTAAATGCTATTAGTCCCTGTACATTTTTGACGCAAAAAAAATAAATCAGTGAGCTATTACGCTTTCTTTTAAGGATGGCTGCTTCCAAGCCTACCTACTGATTGTTTTGTTTTTTTTACGGTCTTTCTCACTTAAGCATTTTTTAGGACCTTAACAAATAATCTGGGCTGTTTCCCTTTAGACTAATGGATCTTATCACCCATAGTCTGTTTGCTTAAAATCATTACTAATAAATTCGGAGTTTTTTTGAATTCCGTAAGACATATAAATCCCCTTTATTCAAAAAGTAGCTCTACCTTATAAAAAGTTTTTAAACACTCTACTTAAATAGATTTCGCAGAAAACCAGCTATTTCTATGTTTGATTGGCCTTTCACCCCTAACTACAAATCATCTCAGTATTTTTCCACATACACGAGTTCGGTCCTCATAATAGCATTTCCGCTTAAAAGTCAACCTGTTCATAGTTAGATCACATAGTTTCGGGTTTTAATTTATAAACTTAATAACAATGTTTAATATTCAAATAATTTTGGCCTACATCTATGATTTAAGCTCGCTTATAAATTAAACTAGTTGACTCATTATACAAAAGGTAAGTTGTTACTTTTTTTTTAAGCTACCAACAGATTGTTAGCACTAAGTTTTAGGACATTTTCATATTCGAAAATACTATTTCACCTTTCCTTCACAGTACTTGTTCACTATCAATTACTAAAAATTTATGACCTTTGAGGGTGGGCCCCCAGTTTTCAAACATTACAAATATAACGTTTTACTTACAATTATATTTTAGTTTTAGATATTTTACAGGGCTGTAACCTTCTTTGGCTTTCTAATTAAACACTGAAAAAATATAAAAGGTCTTCAAACCAGTTTCGTTCGCCACTACTACCAGTATCTCGGTTGATTTTTTATTTAGTTACTAAGATGTTTCAATTTACTAAATTTGTTTAATCAATAAAAGATCAGTTTTCTGATTTCGGATACTTAAAGTTCTCAGCAAAATAAATTACTCACTTCAAAAATATCGTGTTTAATACGTCCGCTTAAATTTTTAGCATTAAGGCATTCACTTAATGCTTTTCATTAATATCTTAAAAACATATGTAAAATAATTAAGAAAGTATAGATTATTATATAGATGGAGTTCTATCCTTTTTTAGAAATCGTGTATTATAAAAAGGATGTTTTAGTTATATGTTTAAAATGTTTAAAACAGTAAGTCCTAGATTACATCTGTTTTATGGTACTTTTTGATTTAAAAAGTTAAAAATAGAATATATATAGCAGAATTAGCTATTAAAAGATTATATTATCTACGTTTTAGAATTTATGTATGATTTTAATTCTTTTTTACCTATTTTAAATTGTTTTAAGTGATGTAAATTAACCTTGTAAATTATAAAAAGTTTGAATTAGAATGCAGTCACATTCGTGAGAAGACTGGTTTCTTCTTAATTACTGAAAATAAATAAAGAAAAACGAAAAAACGCACAAAAAACGGAAAACACTAAAAGAAATCGTAGAAAAACGCACAAAAAATCGCACAAAAAACAGAAAAACGCACAAAAAATTGCAAAAAAATAGAAAAACGCACAAAAAATCGCAAAAAAAATAGAAAAACGCACAAAAAATAGAAAAATGCATAAATAATGCAAAAAAAAGTAGAAAAAAGGCAAAAATAAGTAATATTACTACAAATTGTTTTAAGTGATGTAAATTAACCTTGTAAATTATAAAAAGTTTGAATTAGAATGCAGTCACATTCGTGAGAAGACTGGTTTCTTCTTAATTACTGAAAATAAATAAAGAAAAACGAAAAAAC
>Ga0209223_10000758_pt1 | contig 37015 bp, 52 predicted proteins | sample COG_06_FD_184750 | JGI IMG/M metagenome (GOLD analysis project Ga0209223, IMG submission 184750) | Pelagic Microbial community sample from North Sea - COGITO 998_met_06 (SPAdes) (version 2) | ecosystem: Environmental > Aquatic > Marine > Neritic zone/Coastal water | place: Helgoland, sampling...
ACTTACAGATGAAAAACCTTTGTATGGACATAAAAGCGGAATAAAAATGCAGACACACTGGATTTGCTTTATGAAAACGGAAGATTAGTATTAATGCTAACGCAAGGCTAAAAAATCGTTTCAATGGTTTTTAGGATAATGTTAATTAATTGCCCAATAAAAGCTAATAAGAAAAAAATGCTTATTTTTGATTATCTAATATAGCTCCGTCTGTGGATTTATGTTTTTTGTTTGTAGAGCGTGAGGGGTTGTTTCCTCACGCTTGTTTTAACTAAATTAAACGAAATGAGAGAAAAATTAAAAATAGGTTTAGGCTTTTTATTACTCCCTTTGGCTTTTATTATTTGGCTAATTGATAGGTGCTTAATGGTTTTAATGCCTCAGCTCGATCATAAGAACTTTACAGAGTGGTTAGACGCTGAAAAAATAACATTTGCAATAATCAGAATTTTAATACTATTAATAATAAGGTGGGGATTAAACCTGTTTTTTGGTATATAAATAAACAATAAACAATAGAATTGTCAAAAACTAAATACATAAAAACGCCTGAAGCTCTAAATAAACTTTGGAAAGACTACAAAGAATATATTAAAAGCAACCCTATAAGAGTCCAAGACTTTGTAGGTAAAGAAGCAACCGAAGTATGGAGAGAGAAACAAAGACCATATACAATGGCTGGTTTTGAGGTGTATTGCTTTGATAACGCCTCAGATGTACACCATTATTTCGATAATACTGACGGAAGGTACGAGGAATATAGGACTATCTGTTCACGTATACGCAAGGAAATACGCTCTCAACAGATTGAAGGCGGTATGTCAGGGATATTTAACCCAAGTATTACACAACGTTTAAATGGACTGACTGATAGGCAAGAAATCAAAACAGATCAGCCTACAGAAATGAAAATTACAGTTGTAAAAGGCAAAAAGAGATAAAGCAAAATAATAATTGTATCCAGCGCGTATAAGAAGTTGCCTCAATGCCTATAAAATAACGATTCTTTAAAAGTCAATAATGAGCGTAAAAGAGGTTGAAACTACAATATCGTTTGAAGTAATTGATGAAAACTTTTATAACTATAGGGGTATTGTTTTACCAGGAGGCACAAGGTCAGGGAAAACAATAGCTATATTACAATGGATAATAGCCTATTGCCTCAGAAATACTAATAAAGATATTGTTATATGTAGAGATACATTAACCAATTTAAAACGTACAACTTTAAAAGACTTTCAGGCTTTATGTTATGGTTTTGGCGAATATGCCTCAATGTATCCTGAGATGACAATGAATAAGTCAGAAATGTACGCCAATATTAACAGCAATACAATTACTTTTATAGGTTTATTAGATGATCCAATGAGGGTTTACGGTTTACGCTCAGATTTATTCTATATTAATGAAGCCGTAGCAACGTATAAACATACATTTAACCAACTAAACCAACGTTGTATTGAGGGTTTTATCTTAGACTGTAATCCCTCAGAGCCTAACAGCTGGGTTTATCAATTAGATTTACGCCCTGATGTCTTAGAATATCGTACAACTTACAACGATAATCCTTTTTTACCTATTGAAGTAATAAAAGAGATTGAAGCGTATGAGCCTAACGAAATAAACATAAATAACGGTACAAGTGATGAGAGACTATGGAGCGTTTACGGTAAAGGCGAAGTGTATAAAGGTAAAGAAATCATTTATAGTGAGTGGACTACATACGACAAAGAGCCTGATGAGTACGATAATGCTTTTTTTGGCTTAGATTGGGGACATAATCACCCTTTAGCAGTTATTAAAGTAATCGTTAACGGGCGTGATTTATACGTACAAGAAATAATGTACAAAAGTAGAATAGACGATTTAGACGAAGTTATTGAGATACTTAAAGAACAACCTGAGATTGAGAATACTTATGTTGTTTGTGATAGTTCTGAGCCGCGAAGCGTTAACCAATTAATACGTGGAGGGATTCCAGCATTGAATGTAAAGAAACCTCCTGGAAGCGTTTTAGACGGTATTCGCAAAGTAAAGGCGTTTAATATTCACGTTCACGTTAACTCAATCAACATACAAAACGAGCTTAATAACTACAAATGGAAAGTTGATACTAAGACTGATTCAATACTCGATATTCCTGTAAAAAAGCATGATGACGCCTTAGATGCTATACGCTATCCTCTCTATACTTTTACTTAATTGATTAGCTTTTAATCAAATTATGTTTAAAATTTAATAGTTATAACAAAAAATTCTTTATTTTTACAACAAATTAAAGTTTTTTTTATGGCTGATAATCTAATTAAGCGAGTATTTAACGCTTTTACTAATAAAAATCATTCGTTTTCATTATCCTCAGCATCTACAAATAACTTTGGTATTCTTAGTGGAGTACTTGACTACCTAACAGGTAAAAAGTCATTTGAAGTTTATACAAAGTCATACGGAGATAACCCATTAGTTTACATGATAGTTAAAAAGATAGCGTTTTCAAGCGCATCTATTAAGCGTGTATTTACTAATGAGCAAGGCGAAACAATAGAAAACTCAAAGCTACAAGAGTTCTTAGAAAAGCCTAATAGTGATCAGGGAATGACTGAGCTATTTGAAGAAATAAACGAGTATTTATCTATAACAGGTAATTGCTTTATTCGTTGGATTGATAGCGGTTTTGGTAGTGGCGAATTGATTATACTACCAACTAATTCAGTTGAAATAACATCTGATGTCGCTGGAGTAACAGGTTATAAATACACTAATACAGATAGCAAAGTAATCTTTATAAGTGATGAGGATATGTTGCATTTAAAAACAAATAATATAGTTGAGCCTTCAACAAATTTAGGCTTAAGTCCTCTCCAGGCTGGTTGGATAGTTGTTCAATCATCATCAGAAAAGTTTAATGCTGATGCGAGTATATTTAAGAACAGAGGTATTGTTGGACTGCTTACAAATGATACTGACGTTCCAATGCTTGGAAAAGAGCAAAAAGAATTACAGGAGTCTTTTCAAGATACTGTTGGAGGATCTGACAAATACAATAAGATAGCAGTTACAAATACTCGTTTAAGATTTCTTCAAACAGGAATGAGTCCAACAGATTTAAAACTTTTGGAGGGTATATTATCTTCTTTGCGTATTATTTGCGGTCTTTATGGAATGCCTTCAGTATTATTTAATGACAATGAAACGAGTACTTATAACAATGTAACTGAGGCAAAAAGAACGGCCTTTACAGATGTTTATATTCCATTAGGGCAGAAAGTAGATAAGGCTTTATCAATGTTTTTAAATAAAAAGTTAAGAGTAAACGAAAATATTATAATTGATTTAACGAGTATTGAGGTATTAAAGGCAACTACTAACGAACTTGCACAGGCTTTATCAAGTCTTTCTCCATTACTTTCTAATAAGGTTTTGGAGTCAATGACTGAGGACGAAATTAGATCCATTGTTGATTTAGGTATATTAACTGAGGGACAAATAACAGTTGGAATGCAAGGTAATGCACCAACTTTAACTGTTGGAACATGAAACAAGCAATTAAGAAAATAGAGGATAAGATTAAGTCAATGCCTACCAGCACGATTAAGGAAAAATTACTTAAAGATATTGAGGAAAAGAAACTAAAAACTATTACAAAATGGATAAAGTAATTAAGGCAGTAGAGTTTAAAGGCAAATCTTTTGATACAAAAGAGGATTTATTTAAGGAATTAAGAGCCAATAAAAAGGAATTGTTAGGACTTAAAAAGGCTGAGGTTAAAAATTCAGCTCCTTTATCAATGAGTTTAGATAAAATAGGAACGGTAAAAGGTATTGAAGGCTTAGATAAATCATTTATTTACCCTGTAATCAATACAACTAAATACATGGACTCTCATAACGATGTACATTTTGACGGCATTTGGAACAGAAGTATTAACGATCAGAAAGGTAAGGTCCACTATTTAATTAACCATGAGTTAGAAGTTGGAAAAGTAATTGCCTATCCTAAAGATGTAGAGGTGCTTATTAAAGATGTTCTTTGGACTGATTTAGGCGCAAATTATAGCGGATATACTCAGGCATTAATCTTTAAAACTAACATATTTGATTACTCTAATGAGGACGCTAAAAAGATAGTTAAGGAGAAAATGAATATAGAACATTCAGTTAGAATGCAATATGTTAAAATTGACCTTGCAATTAATTCAAGTGATGAGGATAATATAGAAGAAAAGGCAGTATGGGAAAAGCATATTAGCGAGATAGCAAATAAAGACGAAGTAATAGAACAGGGTTATTTTTGGGCAGTTACTGAGGCTAAAATATATAAAGAGGGATCAATGGTGTTAGCTGGATCAAATGATGTTACACCAATGATTTATCCAAAAGAAATTCAATCGTCAAACGACATTGATACTGATTCGCTAAACAGCAATCAAAAAAAAGTCCTTAATGAGAAGGCAAAAAAGAATATATTATTACAATTGATTAAAAATTAAAACAAATGGATTTTATAGTAAAATCAAATGAGGAGTTAGAAGTTATGGAGAGCAACGATTTACACGCTTACTATACTGCTAAACTTACTCACGAAAAGGAGCAATTAGAATTGAGAGTTAAGGCATTAGAGGCTGTTGACCACAATTCTGATAAGCACGAAGGATTGGCTAAAGAAGTTAAAGAGATGCGTGAAAACACATTGAAAACTTTGTCTGAGGCTATCCATGAGCAAGGAATGGTAATGCAAAAATTAAGAGAAGGTAGTTTATCTGCTGATTCAATTAAGGACGCAGAAGGATCTATTGACGCAATGTTAAAAGCGCATTCTGAGGATTTCGCAACTGCTAAAACAAAACGACATGGTTTCAACTTTACAGTTAATAAAGCTGTTGGAGATATGACATTTGCTAACAATCTTTCAGGAGGTAATATGCCACAAGCAGAAAGAATTGAAGGTATCAATGACATTGCAGAAAGAGTGGCACAGGCTTATGGTAGAATACCAAAGTTACCTGTTTCAGGAAATACTGTTGATTGGGTTTACGAAACAGCTCAGGAAGGTGCTGCTGGTGGAACTGCTGAGGGTGCATCTAAGAATCAAATAGATAACAACTTTGTTGTAACTGCGGTTTCTTTATTGAAGCAAACAGCGTATTTCAAGGTATCAACTGAGATGTTAGACGATGTTTCTTTTATGGGTGCATGGTTGAGAAACAAATTAATCGTTCGTTTATTCTTACGCGTTGATTCACAAGTTATAGTTGGAGACGGTACAGGAACAAACCTAAACGGTCTTTATACTCAGGCAACTGCATTTGCGGCTGGAAGTTTCGCTTTATCTGTTGATTCAGCAAACAATGTTGATTCATTAGTAGTGGCGGCAAATCAAATTAGATTGGCTAACCATAACGGTGCTTTATCTATTTTTATGCACCCAGACGATGTAACAGCACTTAAATTAGTGAAGTTATCTGCTACTGATAAGCGTTATGTTGATAGACTTTTACAGGTTGGGTCAATGATGATGTTAGACGGTATTCCAATTGTAGAAACTACTGCAATGGCACAAGGTACATTCATGATTGGTGATTTAACTAAGGCGTTAATTGCTGAGAAAGGTGGAATTATGGTTGACGTTGGTTTAGACGGTAACGACTTCACGAACAACATGAGAACAATTATAGCAGAGTGGAGAGGTGAAGTTATCATTGAGAATAATGATACAACAGCATTCGTAAAAGGTGTATTTGCTACAACAAATGCGGCACTTGAAACGGCTTAATATTAACTTTTAAAAGTTTGAATAATGGAAAAGAAGGAAAGTAAAAAGAAAGTTGCAGTTAAAAAAGTAGTGAAGCCTTTAGAGTTTTCAAGTTCTACTAAACTTGTATCTTTTAAAGCGTCCAAGAAATTTGGTAAAATGAACAAAGATGAAGTTTGCGAAGTTTCAGAAAACGTTGCTGAAATCTTGGAGCATAAAGGACTTGGAAAAAAAATAGTGTAAATTATGGCAATTGTAACAACAACAGATTTCGTAAATAAGTTTGAATTGACTTTAACGGATTTTAACACAGCAAAATTAACAGCGTATATTGATAGGTATGAAACTATAACATTAATTGAATTAATGGGTAAAGAATTATATGATTTATACGTTATTGGAATTGCTGGAGCTGATCCGATTTATGAAGCACTTAGAGATCCGTTTACGATACAATTAGAAAGTGGTCAAATCTTAGATAGTAGAGGTTTAGTTGATATGCTTACAGGCATGATATACTTCTATTATTCAAGGGACATTAATACACAAGTTACGAGTAATGGTAATGTAAGTTCAAAGGGCGAAAATTCAGACAGAGCAAGTGCATTTAAAGCAAATGTACAAAGCCGTTGGAGTGAGTCACGAGCAACTTATAAAGCTATTCAGGAATACATAAACGAGTATAGTAGTGTTTACCCTTCATTTTTAGGGTATGAGCCACAAAATTTACAAGTATTTTGAGAGATATAGTTTACATAATAGAGGAAAATATCATTGATCGAATGAATTGTATAATATCAGTTCAGTCGGTTAATGGTAATGTTTTAACTGTTTGTAATGTAAAATGGAGTAGAATTGGTTTAATTTTAACTGATTCTATAAGCCAAACTTACACAATAACAGCTGTTGATTATGTGTTGAATACAATAACTATAACGCCAAATGGAGCTTATACCTTCACTGGAATGGTCATAAACTTAAATAAACCCTACTTTTTTACAGGTACGCCAATTAGTACCAATAAAGAGTGGAAAAGTTTTAGTAGTGATGAGCGAAATAAAGTACCGTTTGCATGGTTAGTTGAGCCAAACGATGAAGATTTTAAAGATGATCAAGATACATTAGAGCGCGAAAGTGATATTTTAATAGTGTTTTTAGATTCTAATAATACGAGTCAATGGCGAACAATGGATACACATGACAATAGATTACGATCTTTGTATAATATGGTTGAGGAATTTATGGATACGATTAAAAGAGAATTTTTATTTTACTCTGATAATTTGTCCTTTAAAACTAAAAACTTTACAAAGTTTGGAAAAGAAACGTCCTCAGGAATGGAGGCTAATATTATAGATGCAAATCTAACAGGGGTTGAATTACGGCTAACCCTACCTATTAACAGGGTAAACGAATGCTGTTAAATAAATTTAATAAGACTCGAAAGAGCAAAAAAATATGAGTGCAATAAATTGCGTATGCGGATCACCAGCTGGAATAAATGCGGGTAGTTCAGGGTGTACGATTGAAATGAAGCCAATGGCGTTTCCTATATTTGAATATGAGAGAAAAGCTGACGGCACGAGAAACGGAATTGATGTAACGAGCGCAACGCTTGGAGCTGATATTGTAGCAAAGGTTTTAGCAAGTACAGCAGTAGCGGAGAGATTATTTCCAACGCTTAGAGTACAAAACCCAACAGTAAGTAGAACAGATACTAACTATGAAACAACGGCAAACGGAGATAAGTTTCGTTTAGACGGTGAGGGCGGTATTTACTCTTTTTTAATGGAGTACTATGGTGCTGACGGAGTTTTTCAAATCTTTAGAGAATTTAAAAAAATGGGTTGTATTGACATCGTTATGTATATTGCAACGACTGACGGCAACTTATGGGGAACTAAAGACTCAATTACAGGTGATACGCTTTACGGTTATAAGTTGAGCAAGGAAACTATTGATTCTTTCTTTATGTTTCCTGTTCCAGGAGCTAAGGCAAAGACAATGTTATCTTTTGATGTTGACAGAGATGTATGTATAGAAAATTCTTATGTAATCACTTCAAATGAAATGATTGATACAGGAGGAGTAAAATCTACTTCTTTGACTCCTTTAGTTTCAGGATTCCAAACGCTTACAAATCCAACAACAACAACTTTTCAAGATGTTGTATACGAAGGATTTGGAACGGCTGGAGTTAGAACGCCAATTACAGGGTTATTAGTTGGAGCATTTACAGCAACTGATATTACTGCTGGATTGCCTGGAACACCTTTAACGGTATCAACAGCGCCTGAGGCACCTAATGGGACTTATTTATTAACTTTAAGTGCGCCAGTATCAGTATCTGATATAATCCAAATTGAAGTGACTGCAACGGGTTATGATGTTACTACTTCATCATTTACTGTTGTTTAATGAGTAATCTTAAGCGAATAGTATTAGGCGAAGATGATTTTAACGGTGATTGGCTGAGAAGCGTCACAGAAAGCCACGCGGTAAATGGTTTAGGTAAAGCGTTAAATAATCGTAACCGAGTACGAAAAGCGTGGAAAATTGCTAACGGGTTGAGTAAACCTAATTATATTGACGAGGTTGTAGTCACAAAGAAAAAAACAACATCGAAAAGAAAAAAGTAATTTTCTATACGGTATAGAAACCCTCACTATTAATTTAGTGAGGGTTTTTTTATTCATATCAATTTTAAGTTGTATATTTGACGAGCAAGAGCAAAGTATTTAGGTAAATAAATTATTGGTTTTTATTGGAAAAGGTGTCAGAAATGATGCTTTTTTTTTGTTTAAAAGATATGTTAGAAGGGTTACAGTCAAAATTGAATAGAATGAAAGTTGATGAAAATACAGCTTGGTTTTACGTTGTTGACATGGAAGCTCAATTTGAAATTATACGGCTAAATACAGAGGATCAGTTATTTGAGGAAGGTATTGATTCAAAAGGTGATAGATTAGAAGGTTTTGGAGGTATAAATTATTTAGTTGGTGGAGAATACGCTCCATATACAGTAATGAAGAAAAAAGAAAAGGGACAGAGATACGATCACCCAACTCTTAAAAATTCAGGTGGATTTTATAAATCATTTTTTGTTAAAATAGATGAACGTGGTATGCAAATAAGCGCAGATTTTAATGTAACTGGTGATGAAGGTGGTAGCGGAAATATTTTAGATTCATTAAAAAACGGTTTAAATGTTTTAGGATTGACAGATGATAATTTAGTGTTATTACGTAAAATGATACTTGTTAATTATATAAAGTTTTTAAGAGATAAAATAGCAATTTCATGAATGGTTATTATACAGATACGGAATATTTTCCTTTGCTTAATTGGCGAATGGTAAACGATAAATCTGATTTTACATTTTTAAGAATTGACAAAAATAAAGGAACTAAAAAGAACGACTCTAAGGCGTGGGAACTTGTTTTAGATACATATTACGCTGAGTTTGGTTTAAGTGATGATTACGAAGTCTTAATAGAGCTTAAAATGGACTTAGCAATTGTACAAAACGATTACGCAATTAGTGGTGATATGTTTTTACAAAACAAGATCAGACATTTAAAAGAACAGGTAAAAGAATTAATTGAGCGTCCTGTTGAGGGTGATCTAATGAGTGCTATAAACTCAATAAGCAAGTGGCAAGGTTATAGAATTAACCAAAAGGAAATGAGTACTAATGAATTTATGTACTTATTAAGAGATTTTAAAAGAGAAATTGACGCAATAAAACAGCAACAGAATGGCTAAAGGTAGAATTGAGAAAGGCGATATCGTAGCCGAAGGCGTATTAAGGGACTTTAACAAAGAAATTGAGGTTACTATTGCTAATATTAATACGTTAAAAACGGCAGTTTTAGCAGTTGCAGAAACAGGGAAAAAACTAAAAAAAGGAGTTTCAACAGTAAAGCCTAAAGATGTTAAAACAGTTCAGCAGTTTAACGCCTTAACTGAAAAATCAAATCAAAACGCAAAAAATAGATTACAAATTGATAAGCAGTTATTAACTGAAAAGGAAAAGTTAAAACAACAACAGGCGGCACAAAACAAAGCTATTAAAACTGAGGTTGCGTTAGGTGATAAACAAATAAATACATTAGAGAAATTAAGAGCAAGGAATGCGGCTATTAAAATAGCTAAAGACAAAGTAAACTTTACTACTAAAAAAGGTCAAGAGGCTATCAAAAAGCTCAATGCCGAATTAAACAAGAATAATAAAATACTTGATAAAAATGCCTCTAAGCTCGGAAAATTAAAAAACAATATAGGTAATTACGGAAGCGCGTTAAGAGGTTTAGGAAGTGCATTAGGTATAACTGCTGGAGTTACAGGACTTGTTACAGCTTTAAAAGGTGCGTTTAATATTGTAAAAGACTTTGAGCAAGGACAAGCGGATTTAGCTTCTGTTTTAGGTGTTAGCGTTGATCAAATGAGCGCGTTAACTGAACAGGCAAAAGATTTAGGCGCAACAACAACTTTTACTGCCTCTCAGGTTTCTGAGCTTCAAAAAGAATACGCAAAATTAGGTTTCTCAATGTCAGAAATTGAGGCGGTTACCGAAGCAACTTTATCATTAGCTGAGGCAACAGGGACTGATTTAGGACGTGCCGCAGAGGTTACAGGTGCGACAATTAGAGGTTTTGGCTTATCTGCTGATGAAACTCAAAGAGTTGTAGATGTAATGGCAAAGTCATTTAGTTCTTCGTCTTTAGATATGGAGAAATTCGCAACGGCAATGTCATCTGTTGCTCCTGTTGCAAAAAACGCTGGATTCTCTATTGAAGAAACAACAGCATTATTAGGAACTTTAACAGATCGTGGAATAGATGCAAGTTCAGCTGGAACAGGCTTAAGAAATATGTTCTTAGATTCTAAAAAAGCTGGTTTAACTTTCAATGAAGCCTTAGAGGAGGTAAACGGTGCAAGTGATAAAACGGCAAAGTCTTTTGAATTGTTTGGTAAACGTGGCGCAACATTGGGTGTTATTTTAGCAGAAAATCAAGGTGCTGTTGGAACGTTGACAGATAAATTATTAGATAGTGACAATGCGGCTAAAGACATGGCTGATACTCAAAGAAATACTTTAGGCGGTGCAATTAAACTTTTAACCTCAGCTTATGAAGGTTGGATCTTGAAAATGAATGAAGCTGGAGGCGTTGGAGAAAAGTTAAGAAATGGAATAGCATTTTTAGCAGATAATTTTGATACTCTTATTAGTTGGGTTGGTAAAGCTGTTGTACTTATTGTTCAATTTAAGGTTGCAATGAAAGCAATCAAGATTAGCGAAAGTATTGGAGGCTTAAAGGGTTTAGGGAAAGCGTTTCAATCAATAGGAAAAGGCGCAAAAGGTGCTACAACAGGCGCAAAGAATTTAGGCAAAGCATTAAAGGGTATTGGTTTTGGTTTAGCTATTACTGCTGGTTTAGAATTATTAAAATTACTATATGATTTAGCGAGTGGAACGGCTGAATTAAGAAGGCAAGAGGATTTATTGGCTGCTGCTCGTGAAGTTAGTGATAAATCAGTTGAAAAGGTTTTAGCTCCAATTAACGCTGAGATAAAAGCAGAGCGCGAAAAACTTGAATTACAATTAGCAAACGGTGAGTTAAAACGCGGTCAAGTTGAATTTGATGAAAAAATAAAAGCATTAGAAGAAAGCAAATTAAAAAGATTAGAACACGAAAGGAATTTAAGAACAAACCAAATTTCTGATTTAAAAGAGTTTAATGAATTAGAGAAAGAAAATGTAAAAACAAGAGCTGAGGCTATTAAAAATGATACAAGTATTAGAGGAAGCGACAGAAGTATTTTATTAACAGCAAATCAAAACGCTTATAATGCAACTTTAAAGAAAAACTTAGATTTAATAGTATTTAAAGAACAAGCGGAGGCGGCTTTTCAACAGGCTATTGAAGGGACAAGTGATGAAATACACGATTATACAGTAAGAATTGCAGACCATTCAGGAGAGTTAGAAGGCGGTACTAAGGCAACAAAAAATGCAACAGAGGCAATAGAGGATTATGATGAGGCTTTAGAAGATATAAATAAAACTTATGCAGAATATATTGAAAATATAAAAGCGGCTAATAAACAAAAAAAAGATTTATTAGATATTAATAGTTTAGATGCACCAGCTGAATTATCAGCAGAGGTTGATGTTGAGGGGGAAGAATTTGATATAAAAAACCTTGAAGAATTAACTAAAATGCGTCAAGATGCTTTACAGTTTTCACAAGACTTTGCTATCGCATTAATTGACGAAAGAATAAAGGCATTAGACAGGGAAACTCAGGCTCATATTAAACAGGCTGAAACATTTAGAACACTTGCAGAAAACGGAAGTATTGAGGCAAAGGAATCATTAGCAGAAGAAAACAGATTAGCGGCTGAGTCTGAGCGTAAATCAGCTGAATTAGAAAAGCGTAAACAACGTATTTTAATGGTTACAAATGTATTAAAAGCGTTTAATGCAAACTTATCTGTTGAGGGTACAACATCAGGCGAAGCGTTGGCAAAGGCAATAACATCAGAGGCGGTACTTAATCAATTTATTGCGTCTCTTGCCTCAGCTTATGAAGGTATGGAGGACACAGGAAAGGCAACAAATCCTTTAGATAGTAATGGAGGGCGCGTAATGTTACTACATGATAACGAGCGAATAATGACAGCTAAACAAAACGCAATGATAGGAGGCGTTTCTAATGATCATGTTGCACAAGTAATGGAGCAACACAGATTAGGCAATTATATGGACGGAGGGCAGTTAGTAACTAAAGTTGATAATGCTGAGTTAGTTAATGGGTTAAGTTCTTTAAAAGCTGAAATGATTGACGTTAAAAAGGCTATTTTAAACCAACCTAAAGAGTCAAATAATACTGCTGAAATGCTATCTAATTACATGGTATTTGAAAACCATAAAATACAAGGCGGTAAAACTACAACATCAAGATTTAAGGTAAAACGATGAGCTTAGAAACTACATATTTTATTGCTGGAGAAAGTTTCAGACCTGTTAACGCTGATGAGATTGGCATAAGAATGAATTGGAGAGGCGATATACAAGAGGCTGAACTAAATACAGATTCTATTGTATTATCTAACAGGGCAAAGTATCTTGTTTTACAACATATTGAGCAGTTTGGTATATTTGAGGGCGTTCCAATTATTATACAGGTTGGTAATTCAGTTCTTGAATATTATATAGACTTACAACAAAACCCAAAAATTAGCGGTTTTGGAGATAGTGAAATAGAAGTTTCAATAAAGCGTAGACGGTCAATAAATTGGTTTAGAGAGCAAATAAACGGTTTATCTTTTGAGGTTATAAACAAAACAAATCCAATAAGTACTGTTCAAATACCTTATTTAATTATACCTGATAATCAGGCTGAAATGCTTATAATGTTGGCTATCTCAACTTTTACATTAACTAAGGCTTTAATTGAAGGTATTAATGATATTACAGATAGGATTTCAGACGTACAAGAGGCAAGTATTCCAAGTATATCAGCATCAGGATTACCCGTTTTTAATATAGGAGAAATAATAACGGCATCATTAAAATTAATTGCAAGTATTATTTATACTGTTGCTTTAATTGTTGCGTTAATTAAATTAACAAAACAAATAATAGAGTTAATTTTTCCACCTGTTAAAAAGTTAAAAGGATCTACAGTTAGAGAATTGATAAATAAAGGTTGCGCAAATTTAGGGTTAACGTTTTCAAGTACGGTATTAGATGAGTTAAATAATTTAACTTTAATGCCTGTTCCTTTACAGAAAACAAATAAATCAATTTGGAAAAATTTACTTAGTTTAAATACTCAATCGTATTCTAAAGGCTATCCAACAGCAAGAGATACAACGCCAACTTTAGGCAGATTATTTGACTTTTTAGAGGATTTTACACAGTCCCAAATTAGAATAATTGGTACAACTGTTTATTTAGAAGAGGAAAACTATTGGATTAATCAAAGCGGTTTACAAATAATAAATACTTTAAATCTACAGGAGGTTAGAGAAAATCAATGGACTTTTAATATTGATGAAGCCTGGAAACGTTATTATTTACATTGGCAATATGATATTTCAGATTCTCACACTATGGATAGAATGGAGTCTTTAGATATGGAATGGAGTACAGAGTACGTAACGACTTCAAATGTTGATTTATTCGTTGTTAAAGGCTTAGTTGACATTAATTTACCCTTTGCATTAGGCAATAGAAAAGAGTCCCTTACATGGGTTGAAAAGCAATCTTTACCATTTGCAATAACTGCTGATAATGTTATTAATTTCTTTGGCGGAAATTCTAATTTAGTTTCTAAAATTGTAGGTAGAATTGGAGTAACACAAATTTCTCAACAGTATTACTCAACTTCTAAGATGCTATGGGCGACAAATGGAAAACAACCAGCAAATTATCTAACAAAAATTGGAGCTTTACCAATTGCAAATAAATATCACGCAAAGAACAAAGTAAAAGAGAATTTTCAGAAAATTCAAACAGCGAGAATACCTTTATCAACTGCTAATTTTGACATGATTATAAATAATAATTACGTACAAGATGAAAACGGAGTTTATTTGAAATTGCTTACATTTGATTTTATTAACGATTCTAAAGAAGCAGAAATTGAATACTCAGTTAGCTCAACAGAGGGCAATAACACTAAAACAATATTAATAAATGGATAATAACAAAGATTTTACGAAAGTTTTAGAGGGTTTAGCAAGTGCAAAAAACATTTTAAATAGTATTTTAACGCCTGAGATATTAGAGCAAATGACTGATGAGCAAAGGCAAGAGATTGAGGACGCAAAAAAAGGTGTTGACGATGAGGCTATTAAAAAAGCTTCAAAGGATTTAGAAAACTTTACAAATAAATATTAAATTATGCCTTTACAGATAGTTACAGAGCAATATAATACGCTTAATTCACTTTATGCAAATGGTGGTGATTGGGTAGACGGTGAGTCATTATTTACTACTCGTTTTCAGGCTGGAAGTGGAACGTCAAATAAAATTACATATTATAATCAAGGATCTAATTATTGGCTTCAATTTGATAATGCAAGTTGGGCTGATGCTGGATTTTTAGAAGGTGATATAATTACAATAACTGCAACTGTTTACGCAAACGGTCAAAATAGTCAGGCTCAAAGTTGGGTTAGCACAATAACTTATATAAACGGCAACGAATTATATTTAAACGCTCCTTTAGGGCCATACATTGGCGGTTTTGGTACCCCTGGAAACGGTACAACTTTTCCTTTAGACGGTATTTTATCAGGAATGAGCGTTGTTGCTGATAAATTACCAAACGCTTTAGAGTTTTATTTTAACTTAACGCCAAATGGTACTGTTTCTTTAAACTCTTTAATTGATAGCGAATTAAACCGTTTTGAATTACAAGATGTTGACGCAATGACAATTACAGATGTTTTACCAATGACTCAAATAGGTAATAAGTCAGGCGGTTTAATAAAGGACGTAAATATAACATATATTGCAAATAATACAGGAGGGTACAATGATTTCAAAGTAACTTATAAATTTTTGCAGTATGTTATTATTCAAGACGGTTTTATTATACCAGCTGTTTATGAGAATGCCGGTCACGTTGCACCAATTATTAATATAAAAGGCTTTGCTCAATATGGAAATCCAAACGGAGTTTTACAAGATACTACAACAAATTTAGAGGCTAATACAGGCGAATATAACGAGAATTATAACGGTGCGCCAAATAATTATAGTGTTCAATCTATTGTTTGGAATAATGTTTTAGGTGATGTTATAGAGGCTTTAGATTACTCAGCAACTTCATCTTTTACAGCAGTAATAAACGCACCTAATCAAATTAACCCTACAAGTATTTATAATATTGGTTTAGTTTGGAGGCCAATAGATGCTGAGTTTTACCAAAATAGACTGCCCTCATTAGGTAATAATCTTTTGATTAACGCTCCTGAAGTTGATTTTAACGCTGACGGTTTAATAGATCCAACTGTTTATGCTGGACTGCCTTACATTGGTAATCAAAGTGGCGTTAATTCAGACGGTGCGCAATGGGACTTCCAAAACTTAAAATTTGAGTTAACAGGAGCAAATCAATTAACAGTTAAAGGCGATGTAATACCAAATGCAAACGCAACTGCAATGTTTTCTCAAATTCAAGATGACGGCAGAAAGTCAACTTTATGGATTTCAATAGCAAATGTTGCCTTAACAGGCTTTTCAGTTGATAGGGTTTCTTTAACTTTATTTGATGAAGATAACATTGACGCGCCTGTAATTGGTGTTCAAATACCTGACGTTGTAGATCAAAATTTATACGATCATAATTTAAACAATATTACAGCCTCAGCAGATCCAAATACAACAACAGAGGACGATGTTTTATACGAAAGTAATTTTAGACTAATTGACAATGTAGATTACGAAGGAATTAGAGCGAGAATATTTGCATATAATACTGTAACAGAGCAAGAATTTACTTTAGAAAATAACTTTTTTAGTTTTAGTAATGTTGTCAATATTTCGGGACAGTTTCAACCTAACTTTTCAATTTCAAGAGGGTTTAATTTACCTCCAACATCAGATAGAAACGTTATAGAATTAGTTAGAAATACTGCAAATGATATAGCTGGAAAATATGGAGTTAAATTACGTTACGGTTTCTTAAATGATTGGCGTTATTGGTTAGAGCAGTCAAATGTATCTAACGATTTCTTTGATATTTTACAGAGTTTTAATGGAGATAATAAAAATTGGCAAGTTTACGGCTCAGGACTTGGAGATTGGATTTTAAGACTTTCATATTATACAACTGTAAATGGAGTTGACGATTTCAATCATCAGGCTGTTAAGATTAGACCGTATGAGGATAACCCAAATATTACAACAACGCGACAATTTACCGTTTTATCAGATTTAACAACGCCAACAAATTTACCTGAAAATGAATTAGTAGAGGTTGAATATGTTTTAACGTGGTCAACGGCAAATTATTCTGATGAATGGGCGGAAGTAACTATTGAGGACTATGAGGCTGGAAATCGTTGGGTTATTTCAAGCGTTTTACCACAGGGAAACATTAACGCAAATCCATTAAAACCAATTTCAGGAAACACGCTTTTAGATTTAGTAATTTCTCCAGCGAATGTTGCAACGGTAAAATGTTTAATTGATACCTCTTTAATAAACGTAAATAATGTATCTTTGAGCGTAAGGATTTTCTCAACGCCAATATTAGTAGAGGGAAAACGTACAACATGGGGTGTATTAAAAAGAACATCAGCACGAAAAGGAATAGGCACAGTTATAAAGCAGAAAGCATAAATAAATAAAATTTAAAATTATGGCATTAGATCAAATAAACGAATATCCAGTTACAACAACTGTAATAGATACAGCATCATTTTTTGATATTGACCAATTTATAGAGGGTACAAGTTATGAAAGTCAAAAAGTTCCAATTTCTGTAATGTTAAAAACATTTGCAACAGCTCCTATACAATTTGCGGCAACTGATTTAACAACGCCTTTTACCGTTTCAACATTTGATGTAGTAATTCCAATACCATACGAATTTTATGCAACTGAGATTAGAGCAAATGTTAAGACAGCACCAACAGATGCAGAGCTTATTTTTGATATTAAAATGGACGGGGTTTCAGTTTTAAGTACTAAAATTACTATTGACCCTGGGGAAACAAGCTCAACAACAGCCACAGTACCAGCAGTTATATCAACGCCTACTTTAAATAACGATAAAATTATTACTGTAGAATGTACTCAGATAGGAGCAACTATTGCTGGAGCTGGTTTAACAATAACAATTAACGGTTACAGGTTATGATAATAAACCCTTTTATATTTGAGTCAGTACCTGTTGTTTCAACTGAATTTAAAATGACGGTTGACACAACACAACCTGGAAGTGCTTCAGATACTTTTGTTTTACCTTTGCAGAATGGTGCGACATCAATGACCGTTTATTGGGGTGACGGCAATAGTGACGTTATTACGACTTACAATCAATCCGAACTTACTCACGTTTACGCATCAAGTGGAACGTATCAAATTTCTTTGGACGGCTCGTTTTCAGGAATTAGATTTGGCGGTGGTGGTGATAGATTAAAACTTTCATCAATAGATAATTGGGGTACGAATCAATGGGGTACTATGCAATTTGCATTTTATCTTTGTAGTAATATGGTCGGCACGTATACTGATAGTCCCGATACGTCATTAGTAGCGGATATGTATGGAGCGTTTAGAGGTTGTTCAAGTTTCAATAGTCCTTTAACTTTTGATTGTTCAAATGTTACAACTATGGCTTTTATGTTTTTCGGTTGTAGCTCATTTAATAGTGATGTTACTTTTACAAATACGTCAAACGTTTTAAGTATGAATGCAATGTTTAGGACTGCAACGGTATTTAATAAACCTCTAAACTTTGATACGTCAAACGTTACGGATATGACTAACATGCTAAGAACTACAGCTTTTGACCAAGATATAAGTAGCTTTAACATTTCAAGTTTAACAAGCGCAACACAAATGTTAGATGCGTCAGCATTTTCAACTACTAACTATGACTTATTATTAGTAGCGTGGCAAGGACAAACGCATAACAATTCAGTAAATTTTCACGCGGGAACTGCTCAATATAGTTCAGGCGCTCCAGCAACGGCAAGAGCTGGATTGATAACAGATTTATGGACAATAACTGACGGTGGGCCAGTTTAAAATAAAAATAATAAAATTATGTTAGAAAATACTATTAATCAAATCACTAAAGACAATCCGAAAAGGTGGTTTCTTGTTTACGATAGTGATGAGGGAGAGTTAGGTTTTGTCCTTTTTGGTTATGTTGGGCCAATAGACGTAAACGAATTAGTAACAGGACAACCAAACATATTAGCTTTTTTGACCGAAGATGAATTAGAAATTTATTTAGATAACATTGCTGGAGCAAACTATTATAAAAATGCGGTTGAAAGTGATTCTGAAAAGTTTCAAGGGCCATCGCAAAAATATTAAAACATGGATTACAGGTTTAAGGAGAAAGTATCAATTATAAGATTTCCACAAGGATTTTCTGAGGAGGACAGAGGCGTAAAATTGGGGTGCTGTGAGAATTTTATGGTACTTGCTTCATCAACCTCTAATGATTCCTATAAAAATGATATTGAATTAGCCTTTATTAAAAGATCAGCACTAACAGATATTGTAACGTTTACTATTGAAAAGTGCGGAACTACAGGCGCTTTATCTAATTTAGGAACGGTTGCAGTATTTAATCAGGATACTTTGGCTGTTGGTTTTATGTTTGATTGGAAACAATATTTAACAACTTATGGAATTGGAGAATATACAATAAAAGTACAATTTACAATTAGTGGAATTGTAGGAGGTTACGATTGGGGAGTTTACGATTTAAGTGAGTTTTCTATTAGTTCAGCATCAAATACTATTAGAGTACGTTCTACATTTGATTCGTTTTCTGAGTCTGAAAATATTGATTTTAGTAATTCAAATTGCACTACAACATTAAGATTAAACGGCTATTTTGGAGATCCTCAAAATAATACTGAAATCGTTCAATTAATTACAAAGGGTAGAGTTTCACAAAAGGTTAAAAGAGAAAATTTAGTTGCTTATGAATTAAAAACAATACCATTATTAGTAATGTTCACAAGGCGTTTACAATTTCAGTTTTTAAATCAAGACGAGGCGTTTATCTCAGACCATAATAAAACAAACCATTATTATAATTTATTTGATGTTCCTGTTGTATTAGATGAGGGCGCAGAGTTTACGTACCGTCCTGGAAGTAGGTTAGCAGATGTAAAAGCCTCTTTTGGTATTCGCACAAAAAACCAAAAATCATTTTATAATACTCAATAAATGGCAAACGAAACTCAAATAATAGTAAACAAACGGTCAATTCGTTTTATTGATACGACTACAAAACAGGAATATTTTTCAACTTTTATAGACCATTTACGCTGGAAAAGAGATAAAGACGATAATTTTACTTTCTTTAATTCAGTACCAATAATAAACAACGGAGGCAATGAAAATATTAATCAGTTAGGTGTCTTAAGAGATATTACAGGAGAGCAAGTAGGCGTTAGTTCTTTTGTTTATACAACAACTTTAAACCCTGATACGGGCTTACATTTTATTACTCCTGATTTAATGGAGACATGGCTTGGAAATAATACAGGCTTTTACTTTGATCCAAACCCTATTGGCGTTGTTGTAGATATTACAGGCGTTTTAACCTCAGTCGCTCACGATGCAACGTTAAAAGGTGACGGAACGGTTGGAGATCCTTTAGGCGTTATTAGTTCAGGCGTTGTTTTTACACCAACTATTAATAGTACAAATATGGTTGAGGTTTCTCAGGAGTCTGATTTTGGTACTCCTTCAGTTGGTGTTATTACTTTGACTGCAAATACAACTTATTTTGTTAGAGGTAATGTTGCTATTACTAATGAATTATTAGTTAGCTCAGGAAATGCAATAGTTGGTTTTAATAGAGATATTGACAAACTTACTTATTCAGGCTCAACAAATTTAATTACTGTTGTTGATAATGATTTTAGCATGAGAAATATTGGTTTATGTGCTACAAATGCAACAGGTAAATTATTAGATGCAACAAATATTACAGTTGCAACGCCTAATTATTACGGTAGAACTAAAGTATTAGAATTACAAAACCTTAAAATTGAAGATACAACTAATATATGGACAATAAGAGGTTTTGAGTTAGTTGATTTAAGCAACTGTTTATTTTGGTTTATCTCTGACGGTACAATAGGCTGTCAGTTTCAAAGTTGTCGACATTTAGAGATAAGTTCATGCGAGTTTTATAATTGGTATAATAGAACTACTCCAGCAAATTTAGATTTTTATAGACAAATTGAAATATTAGCCGATTATATACCAGCAGTTGGAAATGGTGTAATTAATATAAATTCTTCAATATGTCACCCTGAAACAATACAAGAGGGCGTTTATGTAAATTCAGCAAGTACAACAGGTTTTGGAACAATATCCTCCAATACATTTACAGATACAAATTTAACTACTGGTTTTGTTCTTGTTCTTGATTATGACGTTCAGAATACGTATATAATTCAAGCAAATCAAGGTATATTAAACGGAAACGCAAAAGGAACTTTATCAATTATTGATAATTTAAACGACTTAGATACAGGTACGACAAACCCACAAGTATTAAACGAAGCAAATGTTGGAGGATCTTTCACAAATACGCCAACTTTTCCTGTTTCAAATAGAGTAACTACAAGCGTTCCAAATTGCTCTTTTACTTATAACAATAAAAATAACGGTAATTTCTTTGTTGTAATTACAGGAACTGTTGAAATGAGTGGAGACGGCTTCATAGCTTGTAGAGTTAGATCAAATGGTGTGGCTATTCCGTTTGCTTTTGGATATCCTGAAATAAGACAGGGTAGAGCGCAAAATTTTAGTTTTAGTGTAATAGGATCAGCAGTTATTGGAGATGTATTTGACGTTGAGTTTGAGTCCTTTAATACTTCAGGAGTTTCTAACCCTAACGATATATTAGTAAGAGAGTTTGTTTTAAATGGTTATCAATTTTAATAAATAAAAAAAATGGAATTAAGCACAATTTTAGAATTATTAGAGAAATACGATTTACCGACTATAATTTTAGGTTTAGGTTTTTTCATGTATATTAAAACAAAATTAAAACAAGTTGATAAAGCTGTTAATTGTCGAACTCCTGATGCTATGACAATAAGCCAGGAAGTAAGCGAAATTCATAGAAAGGTTGATGTTAATGCAACTACTCAGGCAAGAAATATTGAGTACATTAAAAAAGAAATGGATAATAATAAAATTTCAAGTGACAAACAATTTTTAGCTATTGGTAAAGACATTAAAAGTTTAAATAAAAGAATAGCTATTATAAATAAAACAATTTAATTATGGACAAATTATACAATTTTATAGGAGGTAGAAAATTAACTTTTGCGTTGATTTTAACAATATTAGCAACTATTTTTGTTTGGTTTAATAAGGCAAGTTCTGAGCAATGGATTGGTTTTATGCAATGGGTATTTGGAATTTATGCAAGTGGAAACGCAACAGAACATATTGCAAAGGCTATTAAAAAGAAATAATTTTGTGTAATAATTCAATAACCTGTCCTAACTGTAAATGTAATTTTGATGTTACAGTAAAGCCAACAACTAATATAGAGTCTAATTATCTTTGGATTTTTGATAATGGGCATGGAGGTATAATTGACGGTGTTTATCAAACAGCTGGTAAACGTTCTCCATTATGGCCTGACGGAGAATTATTATACGAAGGCGAATTTAACAGAGGTATTGTAAACAGGTTGGTTAAATTATGTAATGATCTTGGTATTGAATGCGTCAATTTGGTAGATACACAAAAAGACGTACCATTATCAGATAGAACAACCTCAGCTAACAACATAGCTAACGCCACAGATAAGCCTTGTATTTACGTTTCAATACACGCTAACGGCTTTAGTGATGAAACTGCTAATGGTTGGTCTGTTTATACCTCAGAGGGCAAAACGAAGTCAGATGAAATTGCAAAGATATTATTAAACAAGGCAACGGCAGAGTTTCCAGGCGAATACATGAGAGGCGCAAAAGAATCTAATTTTTATGTTCTTAGAAATACCTCAATGCCAGCAATATTGAGTGAGAATTTCTTTATGACTAACTCAGAAAACTGTCATAAATACTTATTAAGTGAGAGTGGCAGAGATAGGATAGCAAAGATCCATTTACAAATGATTGAGCAAATTGAACAGGAAAATATAATTTAGAGCATAAAAAAAGCGCACTAATTAAAGAACGCTTAATTTTATTGTCGGTGCTTTAAAGTGAGAATTAGCGAAGCCGACTTAACTACATAAAGAAATGCAATGAATTGCAAATATAATATAAAACTATGAAAGTAAAAGATTTTGTTATAATATTGGGCGTTATAGCTATAATTTTACTACTTGTTTTTAGAGGTACTGAAAAACCTATTTATAAAGTTGCACCAATAAAGCAAATTGAAACGAGAATTGAGGGCAAAGAAACCCAAATTAATACGATTGAAACGCGAATTGGTAACGAAAAGGAAATTATTAGAAAAATATCTAATGAGATAAACCTATTACGTGCCGATTTAGATACTTTTAAGAGCCTTAGAGACACAGTAAGGATAATTCAAATACAAGACACCATTATACAAGTTTTAACCTCTGAGAACGTAAAATTAAAAAGCGTTGTAAATGATCAAGACAGCGTTATTAATTTCCAGCGTTATATTATAAACTCAAAAGATACGATTATAGCCGTTTTAAGTGCTGATAAAAAACGATTTAAAAAGCAAAGAAACATCTCATTAATCATAAATGGACTGTTAACAGGTGCAGTTATTCTAAAATAACTTATTAATTATTAAGTAGTTAAGATTTAATTTCAATCTTTTTTTTAATAAAGGTGTTATTTATTTAATATAAATAGTTATATTGCGCTATAATTAATATTTATACAAACAAAAACAAATAACATGGAACACAAAACAGATTACCAGCTTTTACAGGAATGGAGAAACAAATACAACGAACTAAGGGCGCAAATTAGAGGGCGTAAAGACGGTACTCAAAGCTTCTTAGATAACATGATAGAAAGTAATAACGAGTCTTATGTTGTAACTGACGCAAGAGCGCAATTAGAAACGCTTAACGAGTTAATTAACATTATTAATATATTAGACAGATGATAATAGGATTTACAACAGAAACAGAGCCGTTAACTGACGATGAAAAAAAGTTAATTCCAAAATTTGTAATTGGTTTAAAAAAGCGAATAGGAAAAGAAAACGCAATTACTAATAAAGAGATCAGAGAGGCTTTTAAAAGAAGTTCAGAAATTAATATACCTCCAGCAAGAGTAAGAAAAATTATTAACCATATTAGAATTAATGGTTTAGTAGAATTACTTTGTGCGTCCTCAAAGGGTTATTATGTTGCGAGAATAGAGAAGGAGATTAATCAATACATGACAGGCTTAAAAAGTAGAATAGAGGCGCAAAATTTAGTGCTGAATAAATTAATAGAACAGGCAAAGCAATTAAAACAATAGAGTTATGAAAGCAAACAAAATGAGAACATTAACGCCCTCAACTATTGCGAGAATTAAAGCAATGATTTTAGAGGGTTTTACCTTTTCGCATATTAAAGATACTATTATAACAAATAATTTAACTATTGTTTACAAGGACGTTGTAAATGTATTTCATTCAATGATGACTGATAAAGTCGAAACGCCTGAGTTAACATTTTCACAGGTCAAAGAATGCTATTACAAAACAGAGCAAGATATTTTTGATGAAATGGAAAAGGAATATAAAGCAGAGGATCTTAAAGGTTGGGAAAAGGAGCAGTTAAATAAGCCAATACCAAAAAATTGTATTGTAATACGCTCTAAAATGTATCTATGAAAGTTTTAGAACTTTACGCGGGATCTCGAAGTATTGGTAGAATAGCTGAAAAAAAAGGTCACGAGGTTTGCTCTGTTGATATTAAACAATTTGGTAAAATTGATATTATTAAAGATTGTGAGTTTTTAACTTTTGAAGATTTGCCCTTTATTCCTGATATGCTTTGGAGTGGAACGCCTTGCACAACTTATTCACTTGCTGGGATTTCACACCATAGAAATATTGACAGGAGCGCAAAGTCTGAATTTGCAAAAAAATGTGATCGAATGAATAAAAACAATATAAAATTAATAAAAGAACTTTTAATAATCAATCCTAAATTAGTTTGGTATATTGAAAACCCTCGTGCAGTTCTTAGAAAAATGGATTTTATGAAGGGTTTAAATAGAACGACTATTACATATTGTTCTTTTGGAGATACAAGAATGAAACCAACAGATATTTGGAGTAATAATATTTATGATATATTTAATCTTGAAGGCTGGAAACCTAAACCGATATGCTTTAACGGTAACATTAAATGTCATCACGAACCAGCTCCACGAGGATCCAAAACAGGTACTCAGGGACTTAAAAATAATCATGAAAGATCAAAAATGCCTGAGCAACTTTGTATTGAAATAATTGAGGCAACAGAAAAATTATTTATTTAATACGCTCTAAAATGTAAAATTATATTATCTTTGTAAAAGTTCCCGTTCTGACAACATAGGGAAAAGGTAATTTTTAATTAGCCTTTATAATGAAAATAGATGTCAGAACCTATTGGATTTATAAAGGCTTTTTTTATACACAAAAAACAAAAAACTATGAATTATAAAGAATTTTTAAAGAAAAAAACTCATTTATTAGGTGAGTTTGGTTTTGATCCTAATTTTATACCTGAAATGGCATTTGATTTTCAAAAGGAAATAATAACTAAGGCGGTTAAAAAGGGTAGAATGGCAGTATTTGCAGATACTGGATTAGGTAAAACATTAATACAAATATCAATAGCTGAAAACATTGTAAACCATACAAAGGGAAAAGTATTAATATTAACTCCTTTGGCTGTTGCTTTTCAATTTATTTTAGAGGCTAAAAAGTTAGGTATTACAGATATTGAATATTCAAAAGACGGTACTTATTCAAAAAGTATGGTTATTTGTAATTATGAAAAATTACATTATTTTAATAAAGAGGATTTTAAAGGAGTTATTTTAGATGAAAGTTCAATTTTAAAAAACTTTGACGGAAAGATTAAAAATCAAATAACATCTTTTGTTAAAAAAATACCTTATAGATTTTTAAGTACTGCTACACCTTCTCCAAATGATTTTATAGAATTAGGCACAAGTTCAGAGGCTTTAGGATATATGGGTTATACTGATATGTTAGGAAAGTTTTTTAAAAATAACAATAACTCTATTGATCCTAAACACGCTGGAGAAAAATGGTATTTAAAACCTCATGCAGAAAACGACTTTTTTAGTTGGATAAATCAATGGGCAATAATGATAAAGTTGCCGAGTGATTTAGGATTTAGTGATAAAAGATATATTCTACCTGAATTAAAAATTAAAATACATACAATAAAAAACAACTCTTTATTAGATGTTGACGGCCAAATACAAATGTTTAATAAAGCCGCTAAAGGATTTAACGAAGTTAGGCATGAAGTAAAACAAACAATAAAAGAAAGATGCGAAAAGGCTGTTGAATTAGCTAAGGGTAAAACGTCTGTATATTGGTGCAATAGAAACGAGGAAAGTAAATTACTAAGTGAATTAGATCCTGAAGCTGTTGAGATTATAGGCGGTCAATCTATGGAGAAAAAAGAACAAATACTTTTAGATTTTGCAAATGGAAAAATAAAGAGAATTATAACAAAGGCTAAAATGACTGGAATGGGTTTAAATTGGCAACATTGTAATCATAGTGTATTTTTTCCAACTTACTCATACGAACAGTATTACCAGGCTATTAGAAGGTTTTGGAGATTCGGACAAACAAAAGAGGTAATAATTGACATGGTAGTTTCAGACGGTCAAACAAGCGTATTAGAATCATTACAAAAGAAAACAAAAAAAGCAATTGAATTACACACTAATTTAACAAACAATGTAAACAACTCATTTGAAATAGTAGTAAAAGAATTTAACAAAGAAATATTAAAACCAAAATTTATATAAGATGACAAAAGAACAAACTCACGAAGAAAATTACAGCATTTATAATAGTGACTGTATGGAGGTTATAACAACCTTAGAAAATGAAAGTATTGATTTATCAGTATATTCTCCTCCTTTTGCTGGATTATACAATTATTCAAGCTCTGAAAGAGATTTTAGTAACTGCGAAAGTAAAGAACAATTTTTACAGCAATACGAATTTTTAATTAGTGAAATGGCAAGAGTAACTAAAAAAGGGCGTATTAACGCTGTTCATTGTACTGATGTATTTGATAATACTTGTAGACTTTGGGATTTTCCACACGAAATAATAAAACTACATGAAAAGTACGGATTTGAATATCGTAATCGTATTACAATATGGAAAGAGCCTTTAAAGGTTAGAATGCGTACAATGGTACAAAGTTTAATGCACAAATTTATAGTTGAGGATTCTACAAAATGTTTTACGGCAATGCCTGATTATGTTTTAATATTTACAAAAAAAGGAGATAACGAAGTACCAGTAACTCATGAAAATGGTTTAAGTTATTATGCTGGAGAAATACCTGTTTTACCTAATATTTTAAGAGCGTGGAATAATGCAAATAATTCTGAATTAAACGAGGCCCAACTTTGGGAATACTTAAATAAAACTTTTAAAAACCATAAAGATCCAAAGTCTAATAAATTGAGTCATTATATTTGGCAACGTTACGCGAGTTCTGTATGGGACGATATTAGAATAGATAACGTATTACCTTTTAAACAAACAAAAGAGGAAGATGATGAAAAGCACGTACACCCATTGCAATTAGATGTTATTGATAGAATAGTGCAATTATATTCTAATCCTGGAGAGGTAGTATTTACTCCTTTTATGGGCGTTGGTAGTGAGGTTTTTAGTCCTGTTTCTTTAGGCCGTAAAGCTATTGGTATTGAGTTAAAAGATAGTTATTATAAACAAGCTATTTTAAATGTTAAAGAGGCTGATAAAAGATTTAAAGAAAAAGTTGAGCAAAAATCTTTGTTTTAATAAATATTAAAAATGTAAAATTATATTATCTTTGCAGTATGAAGCATCGGAAACTTCTAAGAATTTTTTTTAAAAGCTGTTAATTTTGGTAATCCGATGCACCAATTTTAATGGCTTTTTTATTAACTAATAGTTTATAGGTATCTTAAAACCTTTAATAATTATGTCATTTATAATAACATTTAGAGATTCTGAATTTAAACAGAATACTTTTGACGTTCACAAAACTAATTGTGATGGTAACGATAGAATTACTATTACTTGCTTTAACGATAATAATGAGATTACTTATTCAATATGGCTTGACAAATCAACAGCAATTAGATTCGCAAAAACATTGCGTACTGAAATAAATAAAATTCAGGAGTAATGAAATTAACAAAGCGAAAAGGATTTAATTTCTTTAGAAGTTATTATGATGTTTATAACGAATTGAATGATAAAGACAAAGTGCAATTTATAAACGCCTTATTTGATAGGCAGTTTTTAGGAGTGAAACCAACTGATCTTACTGGCATGGCAAAATTTGCTTACATAAGCCAAACAAATAGCATTGACTCACAGGTAAAAGGCTACGAGGATAAGACAGGCACTAAGTTACAAGACGAAACAACACCCCCTACCGTACCCCCTTCCGTAGGGGTAAAAAATATTAATTTAACCCCTACCCTACAAGTACAAGAGAAAGTACAAGTACAAGTACAAGAGAAAGGGAAAGTAAAAGAGAAAGTAAAAGAACTATTAGATAAGCGGAAATTAAAATTTGCCGAGTCTTTAGAAATTCATTTAGAAACTTTTGGAAAGGATTTATTAAATAATTTTTTCCATTATTGGACTGAGCATAATGACGAAGGTAAAAAGATGCGTTTTGAATACGCAAAAAATCAACCGTTTAACGTAAAAAGGCGTTTAACCTCCTGGCAAAGTAGAAATAAAGAAAATGCTAACTTTAAAGGAAATAAGAAACGAGGCGAAGGCGTAGATGCTGAGTACATGAATGAGTTAAAAACGAGATTATACGGCAACAAATGAAAAACGAACTAAAGAAAACAGGAGAGAAAAGCGAATTAGTAATTTTTGATGAAAGCGCATTTTTACAGAAATACGATCCGTTTAAAGCCTTAACAGGATTGAGGCATATAAAAACTATTGAACAGGCTATTAATGACGATACAAATAATATAGCTTTTTACAGTAATCAAATGGGCGAGGATTCTTTATTAGCTGTTATTGAAATAAACTTAACGGCTTTATCTGAGTCAGTAAATGTTGGTCAACCGTTAACCAAATACCAAATAAAAGAAATATCAATTGAGATTTTAAGTATATTTTATTACTTATCAATGACAGAGATATTATTTGTTTTAAGAAGTGCAAAGCGTGGAGAGTACGGGCAGTTGTACGGAGTTTTAAATATTGTAGCTATCTTAGATTGGTTTAAAAAATATAGTGAACAAAGGACGCAAAAATTTATAAACGGATCTACTAAAGATATTCAAACTGATTTTAGTTTACGTTCTGAGGATAGGAAAATATTAAAACGTCATAATAAATTAAATTCAAATAGAGATTAAATGCCTAAATGTAAAAACTGTAAAGATATTTTTGAGCCTAAACAATTTAATAGAAAATATTGTACAAAAGATGAATGTAATAATTTGTATTTTGAGTTTTTAAAATCTGAGCAGAAAAGAAAATGGAATAAGGAAAAGAAAGTTAAAAAAGAGAATTTACAAACAGTCCAGGAATTGTTAAAACTTGCTCAGGTAGTTTTTAATAAATGGATACGCAAAAGAGATCAGGAAAATAATTTGCCTTGCATTAGTTGTTTAAATCCAAAACCAAAAAAGGTAAATGCTGGTCATTATTTCAGCTCAGGCGGTCACAAAAACGTTTCTTTTGATCCTGATAATGTTCACTTACAATGCGAATACTGTAATACTTTTCTACATGGTAACTTAATACCTTACAGAACTAATTTAATTGAGCGTATAGGCTTAAAAAGATACGAGGCTTTAGAAAGCAAAGCAAACATTACAAAGAAATTTACAAGAGAGGAATTACGAGAACTTATAACAGAGTACAAACAAAAAACAAAATGATTAGCGAAACAATAAGCGAGGTTACAAAGGTTGTTGAATGGTATAAAGAACTCCCAAAAGATTACACAAATATTGAGGATATTATGTACGCGAGAAAAAAACTATCTACATATCAATATTTATTATCTGTTGAGCTGGGCAATTTACGCCAATCCTGGAAAGAGTGCGAAGTTGAAACGGAAATTGTAAGGCGTGGTAAAGCTGTTGAATGTATTAACGAAGGGTTAGCAATGACAAAAGTACAAGAGATTTCAAAGGCTGAGGCATTACTAATGTTAGAGGCTGAAAAAATAGCAGATGCAATGTATCACAGAGTAAAATTCATTATTTCAGCAAGTCAGGACGTAAATAATAGCATGATGCAACATATTAGCCAACTAAAAATTGAGCAAAAGAACATAATTACACAGGTTTAAAGAAAAATAATATACATATTTATAGTTTTATTAATATAAATAGTTATCTTTGATTTAATAATTAAAACAAAAAACATGAACACAAACAATTTAATTCACAGTTTTTTCAATCCTAAGAGCGTTAAAACTGAAAAGGTTACTAAGTACACCTTAAGAGTACAAAGTACCGTTCATCCTTCTAAAAAGTACACGTATAACGAAATACATGAGCAAATACAAAACCAATTAAACATAAACAAAAACAAATAAGATGAAAAAAGGAAACGAAAAGGAAAACGCAACGAATAAAGAAAACGTTGAAATTGAGAAAAATTCTGAGGTAAACGCTGGTAGTCTAATTAGTGGTATAGTATCAATAGCATTACTAATTTATGCGCTTTACGTATTAGTTACTCTTTAAAAACAAACAAAACATGAAAACAACAGAAAAATTAAACATCAAAGCGAAGTTATTAAACGCCCGAAAAGGGATCTTAACAACTAAAGTAAAAAAGGAAGGTAGAAACGCTTTTAGCAAATACGATTATTTCACGCCCAGCCAAATAACAAATTTAGTTACAAAGGCTTGTGCTGAGAATGGAATACTAACAACGTTTAGCATATTAAAAAGAGAAAACGATTATACAGGCGTTTTAATTGTGCAAGATATTGAGAGCGATAACCATATAGAGTTTTCAATACCTACGGCAATGCCTGATATTAAAGCAACTAATATAACCCAAAAATTAGGCGGAATGTGTACTTATACGCAAAGATACTTAGAACAACTTGCTTTTGGAATTACTGACAATAATTTAGACTTAGATAACCAGGATAATAGAGGCGAAAAGATTAAAGCAAAGCCAACAGCCAATAACAAAAAATTCAATTTACTTTTAGGAGGTATTTTAGAGGGTAAATATACAGAGGATAAAATGAAAGTTGATTATCTTTTAACTGCTGATCAATTAGATGAGTTAGATAAATTTATGACAGATTTTGAAGCAAAGCAATACGAAGCTGAGGCAATGGCAATAGGAATATTAGAACAAACAGAAAACGAAACAAAATGATAACAAGATTTGAAATTAACAGAGAAATTTTTTACGATAATGGATCTATTGACAATTGTTACAAATATTATGAGAAACACTATAAGAAAGACGGTTGGATTTTAGATAAAGAAACTGAAAACGTTTATATGGATTTTAATAGAGAGATTTATTTAAACATATTAGATAGGGTTTCTATTCATAGCATTGGACTTAGACAGGTAGTCTGGAAATGTATAGATTTAGAATTAGAAATAATAGAATATTCACTAAACGAAGAATAAAAACAAACAAAATGAGCAACTCAATTTTTAACATAAGCAACGAATTACAGGCTATTATAAACGAGATAATAGATTCAGGAGGCGAAGTTACACCTGAAATAGAAAACGCCTTAGAAATCAAAGAAAGTGAATTAGCTGTTAAATCAGAAAATTACGGCTACGTTATTAAATCAATGGAATACGATGTTAGTATAGTTGATACAGAGATAAAGCGTTTACAGGCTATTAAAAAGGTAAGGGCAAACGCTATTGATAGGCTAAAGAATGTATTAAGCGAAACAATGATACAATTTGAAGTGCCTGAGATAGTAACGCCAACAATGAAAATCAATTTTAGAAAGTCTACAACGCTGGAGATAATTGACGAGGACAGAATACCAAAGGAATATAAAAAAGTAAAAGTTACAACCTCAGTAGATAAAATGCTGTTAAAAGATGCTATAAAAGACGGTATTTCTTTTGAGGGTATTGCAGAACTTAAAACAAATCAAAATTTACAAATCAAATAACTATGAAAAAATCAATTTTAATACTATCAGTTTTGTTTTTTGCCTTTATATCGTGCAAAAAAGAAGAGCTTTGTACCTCAAATTGTGGAAAAATAACAAATGACGGAATAGACGGCAGCTGTTATTGGTTAGAAATTCAAAACGAATGTACAAACAATAAAAAAACATTCTGCTTTGATCAATCAACTTGGATGAGTAATTATGTAGGAAATAATTTTTGCGTAACAAATGAGCAAGGTTGGTAAACAATTAAATAAAATAAAAATTAAATAAAACAAAATGACACAAATTAAAGGAATGATAAAGCTAATTGATGAAACAGTACAGGTTTCACAAAAATTCTCTAAAAGAGATATAGTAGTAACGACAGATGAAATGTATCCACAGGACATTAAAATGCAATTTATCCAAGATAAATGCGATTTATTAAACGACTTTAAAGAAATGGACCAGGTGGCTGTTGATATTAATATTAAGGGCCGCGAATGGATAAACAACGAAGGTAAAGCAGTTTATTTTGTAACGCTGGAGGGTTGGAAAATATCTAAAATTGATAATTCAAAACCAAAAATAGAAGGCAATATTGAGAGAAGGTTTCAAGATGAGGCTATTGATAACATGACTGAGGAGTCAGATTTACCATTTTAATACTTAAAAACATGGCTTGTAGAATAGACGGTGCAGAGGATCTTGCAGACTTAGAAAAGGAAATAAGGCGAGTAATAACTGAGGAAATAAAACAAACAAAATTAACTAAAACAGGGTTTGCTAAAAAAGTAAAAGTACACCCAGCTCAGATACTGAGGTATATAAACGGGAATAAAAATTTACTTATTGAAACGCTTGTTAATATCGGTATAATGATACGAAAGTTTAATAAAAAAAATAAAAAAAATGATTTACATTAGCACAGAGGATTGGAATAACTTAACAGAGCTTCAACAAGAGGGTTTAAAAGTTCAAAACGATTACGAAATAGTTGAGCTAAATGAATACGATCAATTTGAGAAAGATTGTGATGAGTGCGAAGGGACAGGCGTTATTGAAATGGCAGATTATGATACTTATAACAGCCCAGCAACTAAAAAAATGAAATGTAACAACTGCTCAGGTGGGATAGTAGAACAAGATTACGAAGGATATTAAAACAAAAAACATGATAAAAGATAATGATTTAAAATACGGTCAAGAGGTTTATAATTTATTAATAGGATCTAAAACTGCAATAGCTGTTTCAATATTAAACAAAAATAAAATTGATAATGAAGTATTATTAATGGCTAATAAAGAACTTTTTAAATATTTTGAAAACGAATATATTAATGCTGAAAACGAAGAAGATACAAATAAATATTTAGTATGTTCCTGGAGATGCAGAATTGAAATAGGTAAAATATTAAACAAAGAATATTAAAACAAACAAAATGCAACAAACTCACAAATTTCCATACGAATGGACTTTAAAAGATGCTAATTTTACAAAAGACAAAGGGACAGTATTCAGTTGTTTTGCTTGTGGCGGTGGCTCTACAATGGGTTACAAATTAGCTGGATTCGATGTTTTAGGCTGCAACGAAATAGATCCGAAGATGATAAACGCCTATAAAACAAATCACAATCCAAAATATGCATACCTTGAGCCAATACAAACTTTTAAGAATCGCAAAGACTTACATAAAGAACTTTATAACTTGGATATTTTGGATGGCTCTCCTCCCTGTTCAAGTTTTTCTATGGCTGGAAATCGTGAGAAGGATTGGGGCAAAGAGAAGAAGTTTAGAGAGGGACAAGCTGAACAGGTTTTAGATAATCTATTTTTCGACTTTATAGATTTAGCAAAAGAGTTAAAACCTAAAGTTGTAGTTGCTGAAAATGTTAGCGGTTTAATGATGGGAACGGCTAAAGATTATGTTAAAAGAATTTATACAGCTTTTAAAGATGCAGGTTATCAATTAAGAATAGAGCCGTATTTGTTAAATGCTTCGACTATGGGAGTTCCTCAAAAAAGAAAAAGAGTTTTTTTTATTGCTTTACGAAATGATTTAGCACCAAAATTTCTGGAACAAGTAGATATGTTTCAGACTGCGCCAAAATTAGACTTAATGTTTAATGAGAAAAAAATAACTTTTGATAAAGTTTATACAAACTATAAAGATAGGGGATTATCAGAACGTTTTGAATCCGTCTGGAGCCATAGAAAAAATGGAGATGCTGATTTTAGTTGTATAATGGACAGAATAGAAAATAGACCAAACTCTTATTTTGCCTATAATTTTATATATAATCATAAAGTTCCAAATACAATCATAGGCAATGACTTAAATGTTTTATTTGATGAATGCAGACATTTAAACAAAACAGAATTAGCATTAATAGGTTCTTATCCGTTAGATTATAACTTTTTAAAATTAAAGAATGAATATCTTATAGGAATGAGCGTGCCGCCTGTAATGGTTGCACAAATAGCGAGTAGAATATACGAACAATGGATTAGTAAACTATAAAACAAACAAACATGGAAAACAAAAAAGAGCGTGAACAAACAGAGCAAGAAAACTATCTAAGTACGGTTTTAAGCCATTTTAACGGCATTGCAACAGAAAGTAAGGTATTAGAACAGGAAAACCATAACGAGCTGAATGAGTGGTATTACAATAGTCAAAACCCTAACGAGATATGATAACGTTGAGTATATAAGCCGTTTTTTTTATGGCTTATATACATTGTTAGCATTAGTACGGATTAATTAACTAAAAATATAAATAAAATGAGTGAGAAAAAAGTATTAGATGTTTGTTGCGGACCAAAAGGAATGTGGTTTAATAAACAAGATGAAAGGGCGTTGTTTTTAGATAAGCGTAGAGAAACGCATATAGATACATACCCTTGTGGAACAAAGACAAATATAATAGACCCTTGTATTATTGGTGATTTTACAGATATTAAACAACCTGATAACTCATTTTATCACGTTGTATTTGACCCACCACATATTGAGCAAAATAATACAAGTCAAATAACAAAGAAATACGGAAGTTTGCAAGGCGACTGGAGAGAAATGTTAAAGCAAGGTTTTAAAGAATGTTTTAGGGTATTAAAACCAAATGGTACACTAATTTTTAAATGGAATGATTGCAGATTCCCTGTTAAAGAAATATTAAAACTTACAGATGAAAAACCTTTGTATGGACATAAAAGCGGAATAAAAATGCAGACACACTGGATTTGCTTTATGAAAACGGAAGATTAGTATTAATGCTAACGGTTTGAATAAGGGGCGTTTTAATGCACTTTATACGTTGTTGGCAACCGTTTAATATAAAACTAAAAATATGAATACAGTACACAATATAGATTTTTTAAATAATGATTTACCAGATAAATGTGCAAAGTTAATTATTGCAGACCCACCATATTACAAAACTAAAGGCGACTTTGATTTTATATGGAAAACGTTTGAGGATTATTTAGTAGATGTTGAAAAATGGGCTATTGAATGTAAACGAATTTTAGCAGATAATGGAACTCTTTTATGGTATGGTGATGCTAAAAATATTGCTTATGCTCAGATAATTTTTGATAAGCATTTTAATTTATTAAATAGCATAGTTTGGGAAAATACGAACGACCATAAACAACAAATAAGGTTTAATGAAGATTTACGAACCTTTGCACCACTTACTGAAAGGATTTTGATGTATGAGCAAAGAGGACAAAAAACAGGCGGAGAAATAGTATTTGAGCAGTTTTTAAAACCTAAAAACCCATTTAGTAAATATCTAAAAAATGAGTTTAAAAATGCAAAAGTAACAAATAAAGAAATTGCTAAACTTTTTCCAAGTAGAACAGGTGGTTTAACTGGGTGTGTTTCTAATTGGTTAAATGGTGACAACGTAATTACAGAAGAACAATATTTAAAAATTAGAGAATATCTAAATAATAAATATTTACTTAAACCATACGAAGAACTAAAAGCCGAATACGAAGAACTAAAAGCCGAATACGAAGAACTACGCAGACCATTTAACAACGCTTTGCATTTAGGTGATGTAATAAGATTGCCAAACTACGAAACAAGCGACTACGACCACGATACAATAAAACCCGAAAAGCTAACAAGGATATTAATTAATACTTGTAGCCGTGAAAATGATTTAGTAGTTGTACCTTTTGCTGGTAGTGGAACTGAATGTGCTATGAGTGCAAAAGAAAAAAGGCGTTTTGTAGGTTATGAGATTACAGAGAAACACGCTATAATGAGCCAAGATAGAGCGAATAAAATATTAAAAGAACCTACGCTGTTCTAATTGTTGGTAACGCAAGGCTAAAAAATCGTTTTAATGTTTTTTATTATCTGTTAGCATTTATTTAATAAATTTTATTATCTTCGTATAAACTAATAAATTAATAAGCATGAAAACACATTGGAAAAAGTTAACAAATCCGACGTACTTAGGTGCGTACGATTTCGCTCAAGGCGAAAAAAGAGTTCTAACAATCGAAAAAGTTCTTCAAGACAAGGTCAAAGGTCAAGACGGCAAAGACGAAGACTGCACGATATGTCATTTCGTCGGTTCGAAGCCGATGATTCTGAACGTCACTAATTGTAAAGCAATAGCCAAAGCATACGGGACGAACTACATCGAAGAATGGTCAGATAAGAAAGTGACAATATTCGTCACAATGGTCAGCGCGTTCGGTCAAACGGTCGAAGCACTACGCATTGAACAAATACAACCGAAGGAAAAGTCACCGATGTCAGACGCACGATTCGAACAAGGATTGAAAGCTGTCAAAGAAGGTAAGACGACAATCGAATCAATTCAGAATTCGTATAAATTGAGTGAGGAACAACTTAAAAAACTACAATCATGAAAATAAGATGTTCACAACTTGGCAAGATAATGACCAATCCGACAAAAAAAGAAATGGATCAAGGCGAAGTTCTATCGAAAGGCGCGAAGACATACCTTCGACAAATCGCAAAAGAACGGTTCTTTGAATACACGTCCGAAATCGATTCGAAATATATCGACAAGGGGAATGCGTGTGAACAAGAATGTATCGACTTGTATAATGCCGTAAATTTCACAGACTATAAAAAGAACACCGAACGAAAGTCGAATGACTTCTTGACCGGTGAATGTGATATCGACACCGACGGTCTTGTTCTT
>Ga0209223_10000761_pt1 | contig 36947 bp, 25 predicted proteins | sample COG_06_FD_184750 | JGI IMG/M metagenome (GOLD analysis project Ga0209223, IMG submission 184750) | Pelagic Microbial community sample from North Sea - COGITO 998_met_06 (SPAdes) (version 2) | ecosystem: Environmental > Aquatic > Marine > Neritic zone/Coastal water | place: Helgoland, sampling...
GGAATCCCCACGTATATTCTGATTGACAAGCAGGGAAAAATATTTTCGGCTAACGCTTCGCGACCGTCAAGTGGCGATGCTATTTATAATGACATTCAGAAATTGAGAGGAGTAAGTTTAGAAGAAACACAATCATTAGATTAAGACGTAATTCTCGTCACTCTAAATCGTCTTGAGTCAAATCATCCATATCAGACATGGTAAACATGCTGCTTAAAAGGTCTTTGAAACGCGTACCTGTATCCAAAGCTGATTTGCTTAACTTGCTATACTCAGCCAAGCCATGAAGTGCAAACTCCATCAAAAAGAGTTGCTCATGCTTGGGTTTTCCTGGATGGGATTTCTTAACCAAATCTTCTAACCCCGGAACTGTTTTCAGCGCTTTAGCATAGTCTACATCTGAAAGGTCGTTTAAAAGATCAATAGTAAATCCATCTCCAAACCAATTGATAATTGGCTGATATCGATTCTTTTCTGTCTTTTCTTTTTTCTCGTCAGGTTTAGGAAAATAATTTCCAAATTGTGTTCTGATTGCCTTTCCAACCAAGTTATGGGCTACAATTCCTGCTCCTTCTTGTTCTCCTTCATATACTAATTCTACTTTACCAGTGATGGCCGGAACTACTCCAATGAAATCAGAGATGCGAACATATGTCTGTTTTTCATCATTAATCAGGGCCCTGCGTTCTGATGTACTCACAAGGTTCTCATAAGCGGAAATTGTAAGTCGTGCTGAAACACCACTCTTTTCGTCTACATATTCACTTTCTCTTGCTTCAAATGCTATTTGCTCAATGAGGTCTTGGGCAATCTCATTGACAACTACTTTATCTTTTTGTGCCTCCTTAATGTTGGATTCTTGGGTAGTCACCTGCTTACCAATTTCAATGGATTTTGGATAATGCGTGATGATCTGACTGTCAATCCTGTCTTTCAAAGGAGTCACAATACTTCCTCTATTGGTATAATCTTCAGGGTTAGCAGTGAAGACAAATTGGATATCAAGCGGCAAACGTAATTTGAATCCTCTGATTTGGATGTCTCCTTCTTGTAAGATATTAAATAATGCTACTTGAATTCGGGCTTGTAAATCTGGCAATTCGTTGATCACAAAAATTCCTCTATGAGATCGGGGCACTAAACCATAGTGCAATACTCGTTCATCTGAATAAGGTAATTTTAGGGTAGCAGCTTTGATTGGGTCTACATCTCCAATCAGATCTGCAATAGAAACGTCAGGCGTTGCTAGTTTCTCGGAGTAACGGTCACTGCTGTGCCACCAACTTACTTTTGTTTGATCGCCATGTTCTTTAATTTGATCAGTACCAAAACGTGATATTGGATTCAGCGGGTCATCATTCAATTCTGAACCTTCAATAACAGGTACATAATCGTCTAGTAAAACAGTCATTTGACGTGCAATTCTTGTTTTAGCTTGTCCACGTAGTCCTAACAAGTTTATGTTGTGCATTGAGAGAATTGCCCTTTCCATATCAGGAATAACAGTATCCTCAAAGCCCCAAATACCTTCAAAACTATGTTCTTTTGCTTTGATCTTTTTGATCAAATTATCTCTTAATTCTTCTTTAACGGACTTTGAGACATATCCAGCAGCTTTAAGCTCGCCAAGTGTCGTAATTTTCTTTAGTTGGTCAGATGTAAGGTCTGAATATGTCATATTAATATTTTTTTCTTCGGTTGTTTTTGTAATCTTCAAAAATCAAATGTCCTAATCCTTTCAGGTTACTGTAATAGGCGTTCCCGTTATTGGCTTTGGTAAACTCTTGAACAAATTCTTTCAAATAAGGATCAGAAGCGATCATAAAAGTGGTTACAGGAATATGAAGTCGCCTGCATTGCGTAGCAAGGTTTAATGTCTTTGTTAAAATTTTCGGGTCAAGCCCAAAAGCATTTTTATAGTACTTGATTCCGACTTTCATACAGGTAGGTTTGCCATCGGTAATCATAAAAATCTGTTTGTTGGCGTTTTTTCTCCTGCGCAGTATGTCCATGGCCAATTCGAGTCCGGCAATGGTATTTGTATGGTAAGGACCAACTTGTAAATAAGGCAAGTCTTTTACTTTTATTTGCCAAGCATCATTACCAAATACAATAATGTCAAGGGTGTCTTTAGGGTATTTAGTGGTCACTAATTCAGCTAATGCCATTGCGACTTTCTTAGCAGGGGTTATTCTGTCCTCTCCGTAGAGTATCATCGAATGAGAAATGTCAATCATTAAAACTGTTGAGGTTTGCGTTTTATACTCCGTCTCTACAACCTCTAGGTCATCTTCGGTGAGCATGAAATCTCCTGCACCATGATTAATTTGGGCATTTCTTATAGAATCAGTCATGGCAATTTGTTGGATGGTATCTCCAAATTCAAAGGGCCTTCGATCTGTACCCGCTTCATCACCAGTTCCTGAATAATTCGTTTTGTGCTGTCCCTTCCCCGTTTTTTTAAGTTTACCGAAAATTTCTTCTAAGGCAGATTTTCTGATTTGTTGACCTGTTTTATCTGTGACTTCAAAATTACCTTTTTGATTGTTTTCAGACAGGTAGCCTTTTTCTTTCAGCTCATCTATGAAATCACCAATGCCATAGTTCTCACCAGAGATATTGTGTTCTTTATCAAGATTAGTTAACCAGTTTAAGGCCTCACTTGCCTCACCACCAGTAATACTTACCAATTGAAGAAAGATATTTAGCAGGTTATCAAAGACAGATTCATTCTGTGCTTTTTTTGGAATAAATTTTGAAAAACGGTATCCGCGCATAATTCATATCACAACACACATTCTGTCCATTTGGTTTAATGCATGTGAGTTAAAAATGAAATTTATTAAATTAGGTAGTAGTAATCGCAAAAAATAAATATTTCACAGCTGTATCTTTTTTATACTGATCCGTTATAGAGTGGAATTTGGAGTAATATTTAGGTCACAAGAGCTCAAATTGGAAACGCAAACATTAACAAAAAATAAGCTGGACGAGCGTTTGATTATCGAGCAATCGAAAAAGGATCCTAGCAAGTTTAGTCCGATTTACGACAAGTATCACGAGCAAATTTTCAGATTCGTTTATTCTCGCGTTGGGCATCTTGAAGCGAGCAAAGATATTACCTCTTCTGTCTTTTATAAAGCCCTTGCCCATATACGAAAGTATAAGGATCAAGGGCTTTCTTTTTCCTCATGGCTTTATCGGATTGCAGTAAACGAATGCTACGATTATTTTAGAGCACAGAAAAAGTACAGGACGGTGGCATTGGAAGATTACATGCATGTTGATCTTTTAGATGAAATGCAGTTAGATGAAGATGAAAAGGAAACGTGGATGAACGCGCTGCCGAGCTTGTTAGAGCGCTTAGATCAAAAGGAATTGGAGTTAATTGAATTGCGATTTTTCGAATCAAAAAGCTTTAGAGAAGCTGGTGAAATTCTTGACATTACTGAAAACAATGCGAAAACAAGGACCTACCGGATTTTGGCACGAATAAAAAAAGAAGTTAAAAATTTGTCATAAGATGAAGTACCGATTTGTAAAGAAGAGACAGGAGATCAGTACCGAGGAGATCAATTCCATGAAGGATTTTGATACAGTACTGTCAGGGAGTAAGCGCTTATTAAACTTTGCTTATAAAGGCAAAATTTTATGGACATTGGCGCTGCCAGTAGTTATTGTGACATACATTTTAATTTCAAATCAGACTCCTAACGAGGACCAAGTGAATGTTGAAGAATCAATGTCCAAAGAAGTGCAATCGGATTTGTCAGAAGCTACCATTAAAGAACAATATGCTAAGAAACAAGAAGAAAATAGAGCCGTTTCTGCAAAAATCGCAGTGACTGAAACAGAAGATAATTCCGTAGTTACCCCCGCTCAGGAAAAGTTTGAACAACCCTCTGATGCAATTGAGTCTAGTAAAGATTTATTAAAAGAAGATATTTATTTAAAAGCGCAACCAATTGCTGGTTTTGAAGATTTTTATGCCTTCATCGATAAAGAACTTACTTATCCGGAGCTGGCAAGGAAGGACAGTATTACAGGGCAGGTTAAAGTATTGTTCGCCATTGATGAAAAGGGTAAAGTTGATAACGTGACTATCCTTGAATCCTTAGGGGTCCTTTTTGATAATGAGGCGATCCGAGTGATAAAGCGGCTGCCTGATTGGAATGCTGCCACATTTAATGGCGAACCTGTATTAAGTCGCATGTCCATTGTCCTATCTTTTAAGATTCAATAACCATTTCATCTCAGGGAGGGGCATTGAGACCTGTTTTGATTGCCTTCCTAAATTTTTTTTATCTTTCATTAGAGTTCTGTTGATTAGAGAGGCCTTGATATACAGAGGTTTGTAGACGAATGGGACGCCATAATAAATGCAATTAAATGGCAATTATAATTTTGGGTACTTGAATTGAAATAGTGCTTGGGATAAGAACGACAATAAAAAGTCGTTTGAATTTGGGTGCGAAAATTTTAACCAAAACAATAAACTATGGATTTTTCTAATATGAATTGGCTCGCGATTGTTGCCGCTGCCGCTGCGTATTTTGCATTGGGTGCTATTTGGTTCGGCCCACTATTTGGTAAGGCCTGGCAAAAAGGCACTGGCCTCACTGATGAAGACCTTAAGACTGGTAATCAGGGTAAAATGTTTGGCACAGTTTTCATCATGTCTGTCATTGTGTCTTTTGGAATGGCCATGTTCTTTTTTGGCTTTGGAGCAGATCCAGATAACCCGATGACACTGACCATGGGAGCCATGTATGGCGCTACATCTGGAATCTTCTTTGTACTACCAACAAAAGCAATGGACTATGTCATGGCAAGGAGGGCAAATTCTTTGATTTGGATAGAGTCCTTTTACCATATTGTCGCATTCACCCTAGTCGGAATAATATTGGGTGTTTGGCAATAGTTAAATGATAAGATTTTTAAAAATCCCTTTCGAAAGAGAGGGCTTTTTAATACTCCAAAGGGCTCATAAACTTAAAGCCATAATCCATTATGTCGCCAATTTTTGACGTCACTATTTTATGCGGAATAATACTGGGTTCAGTATAAATGGGTTTTTTGAATCCATGCTTTTCAGCCATCGTTTCATAGATTTCCTTTCTGTTTGGATGTTCAGGTGAAACAAGATTCAATGTGTCGGTTTTCCAAGAATCAAGCATAATGAGCTTTGAGATTATCTCATTTAAATCATCTCGATGGATATAGTTGACTGGGGTATTTGCCCCCTTTGTCTTTTTACCGGCAAACCATCTTCCTGGAATTCTGTCTTCACCCATTAGTCCACCACATCGCAATACTAAAAGGTCTGATTTGACTTGTCGAATTTGTTTCTCTCCTTGGACGACAGCTTTATTTGATCCATTTTCAAAATCATGTGCCGTGCTTTCATTTACCAGAGAATTTGTACTTGGGTAATAAGAGGTAGAGCTTATAAAAATGACTTTTGGAATTTTAAACTGCTCAATAAAGTGCTTAAGGTATTTAATTTGTTCTTCGTAGACAGTTGGATCAAGTTCTCTACGGTTTGGCGGAATATTGATGATCAAACATTCTGTTTCAAAAAGTTGATTGAAATCAACTCCAAATGGCATTGGTTGGAATTTGAGAAGCACAGGTTGAATACCTGCATTTGATATTACATCAAATTTTTCTTGTTGCGTTGTACTGCCTATGACTTCATGACATTCTTCCACTAATTTTTGCCCTAATGGGAGCCCTAACCAGCCACAACCGACAATGCTAATTTTCATATAGTGAATAAATACCCCTTAACTAGGCCTAAGTGGAAGCCATTACTTCTTGAGATACTTTCTCATAGAAACTCTCGTAAAGCGGAAGAATGTTTGAAATCTCAAATTCTTTTGCTCTTGCTAATGCATTCTTTTTAAAAGTAGCTAAGTGCTCTTCGCTGAGTATATGAATTGCATTCTTAGTCATGTCCTCAATGTCACCAATTTCCGAGTTGAAGCCGGTAACACCATTCACATTTAACTCTGGAATTCCTCCAGCATTACTACTAATCAATGGTACTTCACATGCCATTGCTTCAAGTGCTGCCAATCCAAAGCTCTCCTTTTCTGAAGGCATTAAAAATAGATCCGCTACTGAAAGTACTTCTTCAACCGCTTCTAATTTACCTAAGAACCGTACTTCATCAATGATCCCTAATTCTCTACAAAGTGTTTCAATAGCACCTCTTTCGGGCCCATCACCTACAAGCAATAACCTGGCTGGAATTGTATCCTGAATGCTATGAAAAACACGTATAACATCATCAACACGTTTTACTTTTCTGAAGTTAGAAGTGTGAACAATCAGTTTTTCTCCATTTGGGCAAATGGCAGTTTTAAAATGATCCTTGTGCTGTTTTTTGAATTTACTTAAATCAATGAAGTTGGGAATTACTTGAATGTCCCTGGTTATGTTAAAATGCTTATAAGTGTCTTTTTTAAGGTCTTCAGAGACAGATGTCACACCATTCGATTGATTGATACTGAAAGTTACTACTGGCTCATAAGAAGGGTCTTTTCCGACTAACGTAATGTCTGTTCCGTGAAGGGTTGTAATTATTGGAATTTCAATCCCTTCGGTTTTCAATATCTGTTTGGCTAATACCGCTGCAGAAGCATGGGGTATTGCATAATGAACATGCAAAAGGTCTAGCTTTTCATATTTTGCAACATCCACCATTTTACTGGCTAAGGCCAATTCATAAGGAGGATATTTGAATAAAGGATAAGAACGAATATCTACTTCGTGGTAAAACAGGTTCTCATTAAAAAAGTCCAATCTAGTGGGTTGTGAATAGGTAATAAAATGGACTTTATGTCCTTTTTTGGCCAATCCGTGTCCGAGTTCAGTCGCAACAACGCCACTACCACCATAGGTAGGATAACAAACGATTCCTATATTCATAAATTGAATTCTCTCTTAATCAAGTACTAACTCCTTATTGTCCTTTATAGTTCCAGATTGATTCATAGATCAAATCTTGAATCCTAGTACGGACATTTGTAGTAAGCAGTTTAGTATTTGCTGCATTCGGATATGTACGGTTTGCTAAAAAGACGTAAACAAGTTCGTTTTCTGGGTCGGCCCAGACTGCGGTACCAGTAAAGCCAGTGTGTCCAAAGGTAGATGCAGAAGCAAATTTTGACGTTGGTCCGTCTCTTAAATCAGTTGCTGGTTTATCCCAACCCATGCCTCTTCTATTGCCTTGGAATTGCTTAGCCGTGAATTGTGGGATGGTAGCTTTTTCAAAAAAAGCAGTGCCTCCATAATGTCCCATTTGCATGTTCATTTGCATGAGAATGGCTAAATCGTGTGCATTTGCAAATAAACCAGCATGACCTGCTACTCCGCCAACCATTGCTGCCCCTTGATCATGGACTACCCCACATATTAAAGCATCTCTGAAAAGCTTGTCCTCTTCAGTTGGGGCAATATTGCTATAATAAGTTTTCTCTCGAGGAAGGTAGGTGAGTGACTGAAGGCCTAGTGGCCCATAAAATTCTTCTTTCAAAAAAACATCTAAAGGTTTGTCTAAAAGTTTTTCGGCCATTCTGAAAAACATGTAGTAGCCCATGTCAGAATACAGGTAATTGTATTTTTTTTTTCTTCGTGGTAGCTTTCTTAATGGCGCTTTAACGACCCAATTCCACATTGAATCAGCAAGTGCTGGATTTACATATAGGTCTTCTGCTAATTTGTAATCAAATCCGTCTCCTGGATTTTCATGGTATAGTTCAGCATTCAACTCTCCCTTTTTTAATGTTCTTTTCCAAAAAGGAATAAAAGGTTGCAAACCTGCCTGGTGAGTGAGGATATCTCTCAATTTAAGGTGCTCCTTATCAGTTCCTTTTAACTCAGGTAAATAAGTACTAATCTCTTCATTCATATCGATCAATTCACGCTCTTGGAGGTACATCAAAGTCTGAACCGTTGCTGCGACTTTAGTGATCGAAGCGATGTCATACATCGTTGCATCATTTACCTTCTTATGTTTGTCATAGGTCTGAAACCCATAATTCTTTTGAAAGACCACTTTCCCATTTTTGGCTACCAAGACTTGTCCACCAGGAGTGGCTTTATCTTCAATTGCCTGCGCCATGATTTGATCAATTCCGTTTAAAATGCCGGCATCCATTCCTGCCTCTTCTGGTGTTCCATAACTCAATCTTGATGCTGATAGGGTCATTATTCCTGTTCCAGCTTTAAAGTCTTCTCCAGCAGTCACAGGTAATTTCCCTCCTGCTTTAATAGCTCCGAAAATAATCTGAGGTATTATTTCTTGTGTAATCTCATTGTCCTCATAAGTACAGATGATATTTTTCACACCACCGAAATATTGTAGACTATAGGCATTACCAAAAACAACCACAATTACCTTAGTCTTTGCTTGAAGCTTTCTGATAAATTCAACCTCGGCACTATTGACCAAATGCTGCTTTCTTGGCGAATTAGTAATGCCTTGGTATCCGACTACAACAACGTCTAATTGGGATAATTTTTCGAAAAGATCGTCACTCAAATTGGCCGCTTTGTGGTGTTCAAATTTTGCGTACTTGTCAAGCGTGGCGGTGAATGTCGTTGCTACCTTTTTACCAAAAACGACTGATCCAAACTTTGTACTGTCCAAGGATATAATTGGAAGGAGGTTGTCTGAATTATCTACTACCGTCATCGCTTTTTGATAAAGCATTTTATTCAACATTTGAGCATTGCTGTTATTGAGCCTTGCAATGATGTTGTCAGTTGATATTGGTTTGTATTTATTAAGGCCAGCCCAATATTTTGCTCTAAGCACCTTTTTGACTCGTCCGTCCAGCGAAGTCCTTGAGAGGTCATTTTTTCTAATTGCCTTTTCAATTTGAATTAAGGCTTCAGGATAATCAAGTGGAAAGAGGACCACATCATTTCCGGCCATTAATGCCCTAACATCTGCTTCACCCGGATCATAGTATTTCGCAACCCCTTGCATGTTCATTGCATCTGTCAATGCCAAGCCGTCAAATTTTAATTCATTCCTAAGCAAATCAGTAGTGACTTTGTCGGACAATGTTGTTGGAGTGTTTTTTCTATCATCGTATGCTGGAATTTGTAAATGTGCAATCATCACACTCATCAAACTGTCTTTCATTAATTCTTTGAATGGATATAGCTCTACACTGTCCATTCTTTCTTGACTATGTAGTATGACAGGTAATTCTTCATGCGAATCGGCATCAGTATCACCATGGCCTGGGAAATGTTTTGCATCAGCAATGACCCTATTGTCCTGCATGCCTTTCATGTATGCAATGCCTTTAGAGGCTACATTGTATTTGTTTTCACCGAAGGAACGGTAACCAATCACGGGGTTTTTAGGGTTGACATTCACATCAACAACGGGTGCGAAATTCATGTGCATGTCAAGGTTGTGGAACTGATTCGCTACTTCACGCCCCATTTCATAAACCCATTTGTCATCTTGTATGGCACCAAGTGTCATTTGTTTTGGGAAACTTAAAGTACTGTCGAGTCGCATTCCAATGCCCCATTCTGCATCCATGGCAAGCCATAACGGCACTTTAGCCTGTTTTTGATACCTGTTGGTAAGTCGTGCCTGTCGTACAGGACCTCCTTGGAAAAATATTAACCCTCCTACATGGTATTTGGTAATGAACTCATCGATTTCTTTGTAATGTTCCTCATCCCTGTTGGAATAGGCAGCAACCATGAACAACTGACCAATTCTTTCTGCTTCGGTCATGGAATTGAAGACACTGTCGACCCAATTATTTTGTGCGGCTGTATCTAACTTATTGTAAATTTTTTGTGCAGCAAGGTGACTGCAAAAAATGGTAAGCAATACAAATACGGGGATAACTTTTTTCAACATGGGGGCGTTAACTTTTTATAGCAACAAATAAAACATAAATTTGCTTTAGCATGAGCTTATTTCTGACAAGCGCATGTAAATTTTTTAATTCAAAGGATAATTTACATCCTTTGAATTAATTATAACGTTCAGATAGGGCTACCATTATGATGAAGTTACCAAGTTTAACAAAGAAGCCAAAGTACCAACAATTTCGTGTTGAGCCGAGGTACTATGATCCAATTAAGGAGGACATAGAAAACCGTACTTCACGTATCAAATCGGAATTAGGAATGAATGACGATGATGACTTGGAGGTGGGTTATTCCTCTCAGATTACTGGTTCATTCAGAAAAAACATGAAACATGCCACCGGCAAGGTAGACCAATCTTCAATGTTAAGGTTGATAATTCTAATCGTGCTCATTCTATTTGTAGGCGGCTTTGTATACATAGGAACCGAGGTATTTTATCTCTTACTTCTTTATGTACCTTTTTACCTTTGGAAAAAAATTCGCAAATAATTTAGCGGTGCTCATTAATGTCAGATGTCATTCGATTACTTCCTGATAATATCGCCAATCAGATTGCTGCTGGCGAGGTAGTTCAAAGGCCTGCTTCGGTGGTTAAGGAACTACTTGAAAATGCGATTGACGCAGGTGCTACTAAGATAAAGTTAATTGTAAAGGAAGCGGGTAAAGCATTAATCACCGTTATAGATGATGGCTCAGGCATGTCAGAGATTGATGCTAGAATGTCTTTTGAAAGGCATGCTACCTCAAAAATTCGAACTTCTGAAGACTTGTTTTCGATCAGAACAATGGGATTTAGGGGTGAGGCAATCGCTTCTATTGCTGCCGTAGCACAAGTTGAATTGAAGACAAAATTGGCTGATGAAGAACTTGGAGCATTGCTTCAAGTAGAAGGTTCGGAAGTTAAAAAATCAGAATTGACTGCAACGGCTAAAGGCAGTTCAATGAGTGTTAAAAACCTCTTTTTTAATGTGCCAGCAAGAAGGAATTTCTTAAAATCCAATGCAGTTGAAATGAGGCATATTGTTGATGAATTTCAACGCGTGGCCCTCGCTACTTCTCAAATTGGCATGACTTTGTACCAGAATGACTTGGAAATGTACAGGCTCACAGCTGGAAAATTGAGCAAAAGGATTGTTGAAATATTTGGGAAGAACTATCAGAATCAAATGGCTTCTTGCCTTGAAGAGACAGATTTAGTAAAGGTTTATGGCTATATCGGGAAGCCTGAATTTGCCAAAAGAACGAGGGGAGAGCAATTCTTCTTTGTGAATAATCGATTTATTAAAAGTCATTACTTGAATCATGCGGTGATGCAGGCTTTTGAAAACCTACTTCAGGAAAAAACATTTCCGTTTTATACGCTCTTTTTAGAAATAGATCCAAAACACATCGATATCAATGTTCATCCAACAAAAACTGAGATTAAATTCGATGATGAGCGGACTGTTTATGCAGTTGTTAAGGCTGCGGTGAGACAAGCGCTGGGCACCCATAATATTACTCCGGCAATTGATTTTGATGCAGATGTTAATTTCGCTTCTTTTTCACCACAGAAATCCGAACGCTCATCTTCAGCTGACAAGGCTTATGGCCAATTTAGGACCGTAGAAAAGCAAGACGTTTCACAATGGGAGAAACTCTATGAAGGACTGCAAAGTGATATAAAACAGGAAGAAGCTTCTAATGCTCAAATGGATTTTCATCCGGAATCGAACCAAACAATCACTTTTGGAAGCGCAATAAATAAAGCAGCCAGTCCTGACTTTATCATTCCTTCAAGGGATAAAAAATATTTTCAAATCCACAGAAAATTTATTTGTACGCATGTAAAATCTGGGCTGATGTTGGTGGCGCAACAGGAAGCACATGAGCGGATTTTATTTGAGAAATTTTTATTAATGATTGAGAAACGCTCGGGTGCTTCTCAACAATCTTTATTCCCGCAGACCATTGAACTCAACCCTTCTGACTTTTCACTCGTAATGGGTATGAAAGAAGAGATCAAAGCCATTGGTTTTGAATTTTCAATTTTTGGAAAAAGTGCCATTATAATAAATGGTGTCCCTGCAGATTTAAAAGCTGCCAATGAAAAGGAGCTATTTGAAGGATTTGTAGAGCAATTCAAGTTAAATCAATCAGAACTATCCATTTCTACTGATGAAAATGTGGCACGAGCAATTGCAAGACGATCATCATTAAAAGAAGGTGCTTTACTTGAAGCAGAAGCGATGGCTTCTCTGATAGACCAACTATTTGCTTGCAAAAACCCGAATTATGCACCAAGTGGAAGGCGAACAAGCTTTATTCTCGAATTGGAAAAGATAGACCAGTTTTTTAACTAGCACCTATGTTTGGAAGACTTACCCCAATTGTAAAAAACCTCCTGATGCTTAATGTTGGGATTTTAATTATTTCGTCCTTGATGAAGCTTGATTTGAGCGCGCAATTTGGATTGTTTTCTGTCTATTCAGAACATTTCATGCCTTATCAATTTTTCACCTACATGTTTTTGCATGGAAGTACGATGCACCTTTTGGGCAATATGATCGGACTGTTTTTCTTTGGTCCATTGCTAGAGCAGTTTTTAGGGCAGAAGAAGTTTATTATTCTGATTTTGGCTGCAGGTCTTGGTGGAGGTGTTTTATATTGGGGTGTTAATTACGTAGAATTGAACGGGCTGAAAACAGATATAGATACTTACATAACTGACCCAAACCCAGATTCTTTTAGTGCCCTAATTACCGAACATGATGTCCTTGATCGTATATCTGTACCAGATAGGAACGACATGATGGAGTTTATCTATGCGTTTGATGAAAATCCGACAAACATGAATTTTCAGCAATCATCAATTAATAGAACTAAGGGTATATTTTATTTATTTTCTAATATTCCTATGGTGGGTTTCTCAGGTGCTATTTTTGGCATTTTGGCATGCTTTGCCTTGTTATTCCCAAACACAGAACTCTATTTACTTTTTATACCCTTTCCTATTAAGGCTAAATACTTAGTAGGAGCTTATATTGTCTATGAGATATACTCTGAATTAGAGCGTGACCCTGGAGATTCAGTTGCCCACTTAGCCCATTTGGGAGGTGCGTTGATTGCGTATATTTTAATTAAACTATGGAAGACTAAGCGTGATAGTTTTTATTGAGTTTTTATGAATAGTATTCTAGAAGATTTTAAACAAGCATTTCGAACAGGTAATATCCTGAATCAAATCATCGTCATCAATGTGGTGGTGTTTGTACTTTTTGGTGTGCTTGGTGTTTTTATGCAATTGTCCGGTGCAGGAGCTGAGTACTCTTTGATATATGGCTACTTGGCCCTTCCTTCTAACACAAATAGTCTGATCAGCCAACCGCTCTCAATTATTACTTATATGTTCATGCATAGTGGGGTGTTTCACATCTTATTTAACATGCTATTTTTATTTTGGTTTGGAAAAATAATAGTTGGTTATCTTGGTCAGAATAAATTATTGGGGTTGTTCGTCTGGGGTGGATTAGGTGGAGGATTGCTTTACATATTGGTTTATAATGCATTGCCATTCTACGCTCCGCTTGTCGAAAATTCTAGCTTGGTAGGTGCTTCTGGTGCAGTAATGGCTGTGGTGGTTGGTGCAGCAACATTTCAACCAAATTTTTCAGTGCAAATGTTCTTAATAGGCTCCGTTAAGCTTAAATATATCGCTGCCTTTTATTTACTCCTCTCATTTTTTCAAGTTACAGGTGCAAATGCTGGAGGCGAAATTGCTCATCTTGGAGGAGCGTTAATGGGCTATATTGTCATAAGTCAATTGCAGCAAGGCAAGGACTGGAGTAAGCCAATTGTCACGTTTATTAACTGGGTGAAGGGATTATTTAAAAACCAGGCTAAAATGAACGTGAGTTACAAAAACAAGCAGAAAACAAAGGCCACAAAGACCAGAGTAAAAAAATCCGCCCCGTCATCAGATACTTCAACTCCTCAAGCAGAAATTGATGCCATTCTAGATAAGATTTCTGACAAAGGGTATGATGCTTTGAGCAAAGAAGAAAAACAGAAATTATTTAACGCGAGTAAGAATTAGCGCGTCTGACCGACCGCTTAGAGCGGTCGGACCCATACTTTTCCTATTTCCTCTTGACTTCGTAGTTAATTGATTTGGCCAATGGAATTCCACCTTCCCAAATCCCTTCAAGATTTACTTGAACTGTCGTTGATAAATCAGCATTATAAAAAGTAACACTGGCCTCACCATTTGCATCCGTAAAAACCATAGGTGCCCAATGGATCAAGTCCCTATGGTCTGGTTTTGTATGCTCGAACTTCTCTTCAGAATAATCAGGTCCATAAAACTCTCGACTGCTATAGTAGCCACCTTCTAATCTCTTAGAATTTTTGCTGACGTACACATTGTTTTTTGCGAGTTCCGCATAGTAAGCATCAAATTCAGCTGGTGTTTTGGTATAAAAAGCGATTGCGCCTCCATTTCCTGACGCGCCATAAATTCCAGACGCCCTCATTCCCTTTAATACTTCAACTCTTGCAATGAGTTCAGCTGGTATTGCAGTGATTGCAGCGAGGCTAGTTTGAGCATCGTCAAGGAGGTAAAGTATCGGAGGGTCTGGGTTGACAAATGATTCAACCTTTCTAGTCATTAATACCGTGGGCTCTCCAGATTGACCAGGGATAATTGTTATGCCAGGGATTCTACCCTGTAAAAGATAAAGTGCGTTTCTAAATTTCTGTCCTTTCGCCATTAAATCGGTTACATCTAATCCGTATTCACCTCGATTGAATACCAGTCCACGAGAAATATTTGCAGAAACTACATCGTTTTTGGTGCCCTGTACAACTACTGTTCCTAAATCGGTTACATTTTCAAATGAAAAAACTGAATCAATAATTTTTCGCTCTTTGCTTCTTTCTATAAAGTCTTCATCGACTATCATTGGTTTTTTGTATGCTGCGGGGCCAAACGCTACGGAATTATTGAAGGGACTGCTGATAATAGAGTCCAACAATAATTCAACATTGTTTTTGCCTTTTTTGTCTACGGCTTGGATGAAACTTATGTCCTCATAATAAAGGAGATTTTTCATCTCAAAGCTGCCATTGCCTTTAGAGGTTGCCTCTTCTAGACTTGGAAGGCCGTTGAAAGTACCAATTTGTCTGACGGATCCTTTTGTCACCGCCTTTTGACTCCCTCTGCGTTGAAGTTTTCCAGTTATGTCAAAGCCTTGTTCTACTTCAAAAGTAGTCTCTGGGAATTTTTCGTTTAAGATATCCTTCCATACAAACCTTCTCCATCCTCTAGACATCAATAGCATGTCTAAGTCCTGATCGGCAGTTGGATTATTCAAGTCAAAATATTGATTTGGGGAATCGATTTTTCCTTTGATATCTGAGCTTAGAAAAATGGATGAGACAATGTTATCATTAAATGCAGAAGGACTAATCTGTGTTGTATCAAATACACTCATTGAAAATGATCCAATTAATGGTTCTCCATTTTCATTTTCCAATTTCAGTTTGATAGTCGTCGAATCGCGAAACACATATTGTTCCTTATCGGAAGTAAGAGAGATATTAATTGATTCTTCTTTTTGCCTTTTAAAAATCAATCGCTCGGCCTCTGGTTGCCAATCATTATTAAAAACAGTTACATGGACTAAGCCCGAGGCTAAATCCTGTCGCGGAATTGAAACCCTCGCTTCTCTACCTTTCCATTCAATTTTGGATGCAAAACCAACTAATCCCCTTGTATGAGCAATTAAATATGCTTCATTTTCCACTCCTGGTAAATCGGAAGTTTTTACGTTAACAATTATATTTTCTGGATGGCTAAGATTATCAACGGCAAGTACAAACCCATCATTGCGGTAAGATGGTAGCGCATGTTTAGTGGGATTGCCATCAATCTGAGCAAAGTAGTTTTTGCCCGCAATAGGTTTTAAGCTGAAACTCCCAAGTCCTTCATGAGAAATAGTCAGCTTACTTATCACATTGTCATTATCATCAATTATTTGCCCCGTTAAACCATCTTCTGCTCCTGGGATTTCAAAAGCAATTTTTGAAGTCACACCGGCAATTAATTCACCTCCTTCTGGGAAGAAACGAACTTGCACTCCTGGATCGGATTCAGTTGAAAGCAATTTAGCAGGGACATTTGGGGCAATTGGGTCTATTAACTTTATGCTTTTCTGAAAATAAAATCCCTCGTCAAAATTACGCATCCAATTGGTATAGGCGCGTACCGTATAGTCTCCTGCTGCCAGTGAATCTGCCATGACAAAATCACCAATGCCTAAGCCTTTGTTCAGATAAACAGTAATTCTCTTTATTACTTCTCCTTGCGCTTCGTTGATAAGCTCGACATAAAGGTTTTCACTTAATGGCGTTGGCGTATGATTAGGTCCGGCTACAGTATAAGCTTTAAACCAAAGGTCATCGCCTTTGGAATAATAAGGTTTATCTAGGTGCAGGTAGACCTTCTCCTGAACGTAGTCATAGGTCTGAGTTTCCAACGCTTCCAACAAATCTTCGAAAGTATTGACGCTTGAGGAGAAAAGAAAAAAAGGCAAGGCAAATAGAAGACCCTTTAAAAATGTTGCTGATGAGAATTTTGACATATTTCTAAGACGTACAAAGGTGACCAAGGTTTAGTTCCGGCAATAATAAATTATGGTTAATCAGTAAAAGAATCAATTCTTATAAAAGGTAAACTTAGCTGCTAGTGAGCTCAGTAGTTTTGTTAGCCAATTGACCGCAAGCAGCATCAATATCTTTACCGCGACTTCGCCTTACATTGACAACAATTCGTTTCTTCTCAAGAATTTTTTGGTACATCTCGATTTTTTCTGGGTCGGCTTGTTGAAACTCACCATCATCAATTGGGTTGTATTCAATAAGATTCACTTTTGATGGTACTTGTTGACAATACCTCGCTAATGCATTTGCATGCTCCTCATTGTCATTGATATTTTTCCAAATTACATATTCAAAAGTAATTGACTTGCCCGTTTTGCGATACCAGTGTTGCAAGGATTCTAATAATTCATCGAGGTTATTTTTCTCATTAATAGGCATCATTTTACTCCTTGTTTCATCAATTGCAGAATGCAATGAAACGGCCAAATTAAATTTCACTTCTTCGTCTGCCATTCTTGTGATCATTTTTGGAATGCCCACAGTAGACAAGGTGATTCTTCTAGGAGACATCCCTAGACCTTTAGAGGATGTTATTTTGTCAATTGAATCCAATACATTTTGATAATTGAGAAGAGGCTCTCCCATCCCCATATAAACAATATTGGTGAGGGGCCTTTCAAAGTACGCATCTCCTTGCTCTTTAATCGCAACGACCTGATCATAGATTTCATCAGGATTTAGGTTCCTCATCCTTTTAAGTCGAGCGGTAGCACAGAAATTGCAATCCAAACTACATCCAACTTGTGAAGAAATACAAGCTGTGATGCGTGTAGTGGTGGGGATAAGAACAGATTCAACGATTAATCCATCATGTAACTTTACGGCATTCTTGATTGTACCATCTTCACTACGTTGCATATCATCAACTAGCACATGGTTAAATGTAAACTGGGCTTTGAGTTTTTCTCTAGTGGCTAATGAGATGTTTGTCATTTGGTCAAAATCTTTCGCTGATTTTTTCCAAATCCATTCGTAAACTTGTTTGGCCCTAAAGGCCTTGTCACCATTTTCAACGAAAAATGTTGCGATTTCCTCAACCTTGAGTTGTCTAATATCTTTTTTCGTCTCCGTCATTTAGCAAAGGTAAGTTATTGGTGGGTATATCATTTAATTTCTTCGGGCAACTCGTAATCAAAAGGAAGCATTTCGTAAAGCCCTTCGGAAGCTAGGTATCCATAAACGATTATTGAAGTTGGGTCAACAATAATTCCATTTGTAAAAACGAATATTGAACCTTGAGGTGCTTCAAGGTAGGTAGATTGACCGCCTCCTCTGGAGCCTACTTCTCCAAAGTAGGTCATTTTTAAAAAGCCACTAAAAGTAACTTTCTTGATTTGTTCATTTTTAGTGTCTTCAATCAAAAACTTGTCAGGCATTTCATCTGGTTCAAGTCGTAAAGTATAGTCATTGCTGGCTTTTTGAACATTTGGGCCTGCGAGCGGAGAAATATTGGTGATTTCAACTTTAAATCTGTTCTCTTCAAATGTATTGTTAACAATACTGCCCAAAAAATGCCTCAAAGATCCGCTATAGGCTTCTTTTCGATTTTTAACCCATAGGCTTTCTTGCGTAGCATCTTGGGCCTCCATAAATTCAAATCGTGGAAACCCAACCATAAATTGCTCAGTACCTGAGCCCAAAATGAACTCTTGAACGGGATAATAAATGGTATAACCGGTGTATTTATTTCTTATTTCTAATGTGAATGGCTCCTTTTTGACCAAGGCTCCTTGTACTTCTTGAAACTCAGCAACGTAAGAGTTGGGTATTTCAATGTCTTTTTCACGGTAGTTTTTTCCAAGGATGTATTTTTTAAACCGGTTAAATTGTCTTCGCCATTTCCTATCAACTTTGTCTTTGACCTCTGCATAGCTCTCTTCAATCTCTTTCTCTTTAAGCCTGACATTGCCAATCTCAATGTCTTTATCAATTACTTTAATAGGAAAGGATTGAAAATCGTAGCTGATATGTGAAACGACTAAATCATAAGTTCCAGGTTGCACACCTTTAATTTCAAAATTGCCATCAGAATCAGTCATTGTGCCTATGGTACTGCCGGAGAAATAAACATTGCAAATTGGGATTGTTTCTTTCGTGGCGGCATTGGCTACATTACCGCTAACCGAGTAGGTTTGTGCAAAATGCACATTCCCAAAAAATAGGAGTATTAAGACGGTGAAGACGGTTCTGGTCATTGATCAAAGATAGTAGCTAAAAAATGGATTAAGACTAAGACCGCAGTTTTTCAACCAACAGCAGTGGAACACTTACTTTTTTCTCTTGCTCATAATCGTAGGTTACAATTGTGGTTTTTCCTCTTGCTATCTCTTTATCTGAATTTTTTTCAACAATCAAGTAACGAAGGTCAAAACTTACTTTTGAGATTTCGGTCACAGCCACTTTAATTTCCACATGATCACCATGAAAGGCTTCATTTCTATAAGCAATAACCATATCAGCCTGAATCGCTCCAACACCTTCTAAGGAGAGCTCATCCTTGTAGCCTAGTGATTTAAAGAACTGAAATCGTGCTTCATGAATAAGGCTTCCAACACTATCATTACCCAGATGGCCACCATAATTAATATCTGAAATACGGATCTTTAAATCTGTTTTAAAAACAAATTCTTCAGGTAGTTCAATTTTAGTTCTTGCCATTGCTATTTCTCTCTTTGTCCAAATCTAAGACATATTGGCTGAATTTGAAATAATTTATGTTCAAAATCGGACATAATTTCCGAATTATTAGATTGGAAGCATCTTTGAAGCAGAGCCTTTGAATTAGAACATACTAAACTATAGATAAATGGATTTCAAGAATTATACAATCAAATCTCATGAGGCCATTCAGAAGGCTGCTGAGGTGGCTTCTGGAAATCAACAGCAAGCCATCGAACCTGCACATATTTTAAAAGCAATCTTGTTGACTGACGAGAATGTCATTTCATTTCTTCTAAAAAAATTGGGCTTGAATAAAGTACAATTGGATGAGAAAGTAAATGAGCTAGTCATGAGTTACCCTAAAATTGATGGGCAACAACCCTATTTATCAAATGATGGGCACGCAGTACTTACAAAAGCTACAGGCTTTTTAAAGGAATTTAAGGACGAATATGTAGCAATTGAACATATTATTTTGGGCCTTTTAGCTGGAAAAGAAAAGACCGCAGCGCTTCTTAAAGAAGTAGGGTTTTCTAAAAAGGAATTAATTGCCGCTATCAAAGAGCTTCGAGGTGGAAATACAGTGAGCGATCAAAACGCGGAATCAAAGTATCAAGCTTTAAACAAGTACTCTAAGAACTTGAATGAAATGGCACGAGATGGGAAAATTGATCCTGTCATTGGCCGTGATGAGGAAATTAGAAGGGTACTACAGATCTTGTCAAGAAGAACAAAGAACAACCCAATGTTGATTGGTGAGCCGGGTGTTGGTAAGACTGCCATAGTGGAAGGAATGGCCCAGCGAATTGTGGATGGTGATGTGCCAGAGAATCTAAAAACCAAAACCATCATTGCTTTAGACATGGGGCTTTTAGTGGCTGGTGCTAAATACAAAGGAGAGTTTGAAGAGCGATTAAAATCGGTAATCAAGGAGGTACAAGATTCTGATGGTGAGATTATTCTCTTCATTGATGAGATTCACACTCTGGTTGGCGCTGGTGGAGGTGAAGGTGCAATGGATGCAGCGAACTTATTGAAGCCTGCTTTAGCACGAGGTGAATTGCATGCTGTTGGGGCAACTACTCTTAAGGAATATCAGAAGTACATTGAAAAAGACAAAGCACTTGAGCGCAGGTTCCAGTCAGTAATTGTGGATGAGCCAGATCAGGATGATGCCATTTCTATCCTTAGAGGTATTAAAGAAAAATACGAAGTACATCATGGCGTGAGGATAAAGGATGATGCAGTAATTGCTGCTGTTGAACTTTCTTCGCGATATATTTCAGATCGATTTTTACCAGATAAGGCCATTGATTTAATGGACGAAGCCGCGGCTAAATTACGTTTAGAGATAGACTCTCTTCCTGAGGAGTTGGATGAACTGCAGCGCAGGATTATGCAATTGGAGATTGAACGAGAAGCAATAAGGAGAGAGAAGAACAAAGACAAAGAATCAGTCTTGTCTAAGGAGATAGCAGAGCTTTCAGAGAAGCGTGATAGCCTTAAAGCAAAGTGGGAAAACGAGAAGTCTGTAATTACTGGAATCCGTCAGGAGAAGGAAAATATTGATCGATTTAAGCAAGAAGCAGAGAGGGCAGAGCGTGAAGGTAACTTGGGTTTGGTAGCTGAAATCAGGTATGGTAAGATCACTGAAAGCAAACAAAAATTGGAGCAGTTTAAAGCGAAAATGATTGAGATGCAAGGCGAAAAAACCATGCTTAAAGAAGAAGTTGATGCAGACGATATTGGTGAAGTAGTGGCTAAATGGACAGGAATTCCGGTTGCTAAGATGCTGCAAAGTGAGAGAGAAAAACTATTACACTTGGAGGATGAATTAGGAAAGCGTGTTGCTGGACAAAAGGAAGCAATTGGTGCCTTATCTGATGCAGTAAGAAGGAGTAGAGCAGGTTTGCAAGATCCTAAAAGACCAATTGGTTCATTCATTTTTATGGGGACAACCGGAGTTGGAAAAACAGAGTTGGCCAAAGGCTTAGCTGAATACCTTTTCAATGACGAAAACAACATGGTTCGGATTGATATGTCAGAATACCAAGAAAGACATTCAGTGAGCAGGTTAATTGGTGCACCTCCTGGATATGTAGGCTATGATGAAGGTGGTCAGCTGACAGAAGCGGTTCGAAGAAAACCATATTCGGTAGTGCTATTAGATGAAATAGAAAAGGCACATCCAGATGCGTTTAATATTTTGCTTCAGGTACTTGATGAAGGTCGATTGACAGATAACAAAGGAAGAGTTGCCAATTTCAAGAATACGATCATCATTATGACGACTAATATCGGGGCACATTTGATTCAAGAGAATTTTGAAAAAATTGATGAAGAAAATGTCTTTGATGTGTTAGATGATACAAAGTCGCAGGTGTTTGAATTATTGAAAAAATCGGTAAGACCGGAATTCTTAAATAGGATTGACGAAACCATAATGTTCATGCCTTTGAATAAAGAGAACATCAGACAAATTGTTGAGATACAATTTGGATTGATACAGAAGCAATTGAAGGACAATGGAATTGAGATTGAAGCAAGCGCGGCTGTACTGGATTATCTCGGTGAACTTGGTTTTGATCCTCAGTATGGGGCAAGGCCGTTAAAAAGGGTAATCCAAAGGCACGTGCTGAACGAATTGTCTAAGCAGATTTTATCTGACAAAATTGAAAGAGATGCAGTGGTTAGTGTTGAGTTGAATGAGCAAAGAGAAATTGAGTTTGTGAATGTAAAATCACCAGCCAATTCTGATGAAGCTGAAATTATAGAAGATTAGTTTGACCGTTTGTTTTGAGTTGAAGAAGGGGCGTGAAAGCGCTCCTTTTTCTATTCAACCTTAATCCCGAATGGCACCAAAAAATTAAGTACCTCTGGTGAAGAGAAGCGCGCCCCTTTTACTTTGTTGTTATTCAGGTCGAATCGATAATTGAAGGCTGTGGTGAAATTGGTCTTTTGCAAATCACATTGGTTAAAATTGCTTTCATTTAAATCCGAGCCACTAAAATCTGACTGGTTTAAATCAGTGTCTAAAAAGTCGCATTCTTTGATTTCAGAATTTAGGAATCGGGTTTTGGGGATTTTAAGCCCCTGAAAATTACAGTAGCCTAAAGCACAGTTTTCAAAGGAGAATTCAAGTAGCATTTTGCTTATCGTATCCAGGTCCAGACCAGAAATTTTACTCTGTTTAAAGGTCACAGCCTGCCATTTGCAATTGGTTAAGTTTACGTTGACCAGGTTACAATTCTCAAAAGTGCAATCTTCAAAAAGGGCTTCGCAAAAACTGGCTTTGGCAAAATTACAATTCAAAAATTCACATTGTTCAAAAGCATGGTCTTTGAATTGTTTCTCACTAAAATCTATACCATCAAATTGCTTGTCATAGTACTCTAATTCCATTAATTATTTGGGTAAACAGCTCTGACTTCAATTTCTATTAACATGTCAGGGTTCACTAAGGTGTAAACACCGATAGTGCTTCGTGCGACTTTGTTAGGATTAGATTCATTATTAAAGAATTCTCCATAAGCCTTAAACCAGGCTTGAAAATCTGGTTTGTTACCATTATTTGCGTCTGGTGCGACATATACCTTCATTGAAATAACATCGTCCAAGCTTAGCCCTTCTTCATTCAAATATTCATCAATTCTTTTGAGTGCGCTGACACTTTGTTCATAGGTGTTTCCAAATCGTTCTGGGTCTCCGGCAGCCTTGGAATCATCCTTGGGATAAGCCACAATACCACTAGCGAAATAGATTGAATTTCCCGCAGGTACTTTTACACCTTTAAGAATACTTGAGCTATCTCTTTCAAATCTCGTGATGTCCTCAACTTTATGACCATCATCATCATCGTCTTCTCTTTCTTCACAGGAGAGGAATGCAAAAACGAGTATTAAGAGCAAATAGGAGGGGTATTTAAATCTCATAACGCTAATCTTTGTTTGAATATACAAAATCTCACTCATCGGAATTCATTGGTTTTCAAAGTGCAATTGCTATATTTCAAATCGACCTTAATCAATGACCTAATGAAAAATTTCAAGATCTTATCAGTAATCCTTTTGGCGCTGGTATTAATTGCTCCACAAACTAATGCACAGCGAAGGAATAAGCGTAATGCTGAACCTGAAAAACCAGCTTTCGATGCTAAGTTATATGCTGCTTTGGAATGGAGAAACATTGGGCCCTTCCGTGGAGGTAGGGCTACTGCTGTTTCTGGTGTGACTTCTGACCCGCTTACTTATTTTATGGGCGCTACTGGTGGCGGTGTATGGAAAACCACTGATGCTGGAGAAAGCTGGAAAAATGTTTCTGATGGATATTTTAAGACGGGTTCAGTTGGCGCAATTGCAGTTGCTGAGTCAGATCCAAACGTAGTTTATGTTGGAATGGGCGAGGCGCCAGTCCGTGGTGTGATGACCTCACATGGAGATGGCGTTTACAAGTCAACCGATGGCGGTCAGACATGGAAAAATATTGGACTAGAGAAAACAAGACAAATTTCAAAGGTCGTGGTTCACCCAACTAATCCAAATATAGTGTTGGTGGGAGCTCAAGGGAGCCCATACGGAGCAACTGAAGAAAGAGGAATTTATAGAACAACTGATGGAGGAGCGTCGTGGACGAAGGTGCACTATGTGGATGAAAACTCAGGTATAAGTGATTTGAGTATGGACATGAAAAACCCAAGGAATATCTATGCCGCGTATTGGGACCACAGGAGATACCCTTGGAAAGTTCAAAGTGGTGGGCCTGGTTCCGGAATTTGGAAGTCGACGGATGGAGGAACCAATTGGGAACAGCTCAAGAAAGGATTACCCGAAGGAATAATGGGTAAAATTGGAGTGTCAGTTTCGGGAGCAGACCCAAACAGGGTATTTGCGATTATTGAAGCTGAAAAGGGCGGCATGTACCGGTCTGAAGATGCTGGTAAAAGTTGGAAATTGATTAATCCAGATCGGCTTTTACGTGCCCGTTCTTGGTATTATATGCACATTCAAGCACACCCAACAGATCCTGACGGAGTTTTTATAATGAATGCCCCTGCATTACAATCATCTGATGGAGGAAAGACATTTTTGCCATTGCCTACCAGACATGGTGATAATCACAGGATTTGGGTAAACCCAAAAAATCCAGATTACATGATTAATGCCAATGATGGTGGAGCTGTAGTATCAATTGACGGTGGTAAAAGCTGGAGCATGCAGAATAATCAACCAACAGCACAATTTTATAGGGTCAATGCTGACAACCAATTTCCTTATCGAATATATGGCGGGCAGCAGGACAATAGTTCGGTTTCTGTAGCTTCAAGAAAGGATGGCCCAGGTATCGCTTGGGAAGATTTTTTTAGTGTTGGTGGATGTGAGAGTGCTTATTCAGCCTTTGATCCTGACAATCCGCAGTACATTTATTCAGGTTGTTACCAAGGGATAATTGGAGAATGGAATGCCAAAACAAAACAAGAAAAAGACGTAATGGCTTACCCTTTCCAAGGATTGGGTACAAACCCGAGAGATGTGAAATACCGTTTCAATTGGAATGCACCAATCATTGCTTCAAAACATGATCCATCTGTAATTTATCATGCCGGCAATAAATTGTTAAAAACTACCAACAGAGGAATTGATTGGGAGGAAATTAGCCCTGATTTAACAAGAAATGATACGTCTAAAATCAATTGGGGTGGAGGACCCATTACCAATGAAGGAGCAGGTGGGGAAGTGTATCATGCGATATATTATGTTGCGGAATCGCCACATGCAGCAGGTGTAATTTATACGGGTGCTGATGACGGGCTAGTCTTTCTTACAAAAGATGATGGGGCAAACTGGACGAACATAACTCCTCCGAACCTTGAAGAAGGAATGGTGAATCAAATAGAGGTTTCACCACATGATCCGGGAACTGTTTACCTGGCCTACAACCGGTATAAGTTCAATGATTTTACACCTTATATCTTAAAGTCTACTGACTTTGGTCAGACTTGGAAAAACATGGCAAGTGGCATTCAAGCAGATGCGCATGTTAAGGTGCTTAGAGAAGACCCAGCGAAGAAGGACTTGCTTTATGCAGGTACAGAATTGGGTGTTTATATTTCATTTGATGGCGGTAAAAATTGGAATAAATTCCAGCAAAACCTTCCAATAGTGCCGATCAATGACTTAATGGTGCATCAGAATGATTTGATTGTAGCTACTCAAGGACGTGCTTTCTGGGTATTAGATGATATAACACCTTTGCATGAATTGGCGGAAGCTCAGAATTCTGAATTTTTCGTTTATGAGCCTAGAGCTGCAATTCGTGACAATGCTTTCCGAACAAAAAGCCCGTCAATGGGTACTAATCCATACCCAGGATTGAGTATGTTTTACTACCTCAAAGATAATGTCGATTCAGTGGCTTTGAAAGTGGCCATTATGGACGCTTCTGGAAAGGTCGTGAGAAAATTCGCTTCAGATTCAAAGGACAAGCAAGAAAAGATTGTTAAAAAATCAGGTATGAATCGCTTCAATTGGAACATGACACGTACGAATTTCGAAGGTGTCCAAGGTGTTTTTGTCGGCTTAGGAGCTGGAGGACACCGTGAGGCACCAGGCAATTATCAAGTTAAATTCACTTATGGTAATGAATCTATTACTAAAGATTTTAAGATAGATCCTGATCCAAGGTGGGAGGCGAGTGCTTCAGATTATCAGGCACAACAAGCACAATTAGAAACTGTGAGAACAATGATCGTTGCCTTACAAGAGAATGCGAATAATATCCGATCAATGAGAAGTCAAATTGAGGATTTGAAATCAAGAATTTCCCAAGATGACTATGCAGAGATTCACGACAAAGCTGATGAGTTGATTGGAGAGATTGATGCATTAGAAGACAGGATGGTGCAGCCGAAGCAAAAGACTTTTCAGGATGTTATTAATTTCCCTAATAAACTAGAAGTGAATCTATTGCATATCTATGGAACGATTGATAGCATAGAACCTCCAATGACGAATGGGCAAAGACAAAGGGTCATGGATTTACAAGGTGAATTCAAAGTATTGAATGCTGATATTGATAATTTGGAGAAAAATGTAAGTAACTTTAATACATTAATAAGAGAAGAAGCTGTGCCTTTTATCTCACCCAAAAAGAAGAAGTAAGTGGATCGAAATATCATTGAAGAACTGGGGAGTCTGTCACTTGCCACTAGGCTGAAAAACCTAAGTGAGCGGTTGGCTAAGGATGTAGGTAAAATTTATAAGGAACAGTCCTTTGATTTTGAACCAAGATGGTTTGCTGTAATCTATGCCCTCAAGGACAATAAGGAATTGGCGGTAACCGAAATGGCTACGATGTTACGACAAACCCACCCTGCAGTAAATCAAGTAGCGAATGTGCTCGTTGAGAATGGTCTAGTTGAAGAATTTAAAGATAAAGCAGACCAAAGAAAACGGTTGCTAAAACTGAGCAAAAAGGGACAACAACTGGTTTCAAAAATGGAAGGGCTTTGGGATGATATTCGAAAAGCAAATGATGAACTTTTGGCTTCCATAGAAAATGATTTCCTCGGGTCAATTAGAAACCTTGAATCCGCGCTTGATGAAAAAAGCATGTATGAAAGAGTGCAAGAACGTATTCCAAAGTAGTACGGAATCAGCTCAATAACATGTTCAATTTCGATCATATTAATTAACTCGTTATTTTCAATTTTTGCTTTATATCACTGGTAATCAGTATTTTGTACAGGAAATAAATAATTGGAATAATTTTTGGTAAGTGGTTACTTAAAATTATGTGATAATGCGTTTAACCTCCTCTTTATGTTCATTGATACTCGTCTTTTTCATGTCAAACTTGGCTTATTCTCAGGAATTTGACAAGACTGCAATTGTCAATAAACTGGCTGATTTAATGAATGAGAATTATGTGTTTCCGGAAAAAGGAAAAGCCATGCATGATTTAATAAAAGATAATTTGGAACAGGGAGCATATGATACTATCACTGACGCCTCTGTTTTTGCTAAACGATTGGATGTCGACCTTCATACCATAGCCGATGACGGTCATATAAGAGTGAATTATGATCCGTCAAGAATAGAAAGAATGAAAGGAGGAAAGGGCATGGGTGGTCGTGCAGCCCCTGAAAATTTCGGATTCGAAACTGTTGAAGTTCAAGATGGCATTGGGTATTTGGATCTAAGGATGTTTTATAGCCTTGGTCCAGCAAGAGATATTGCAGCGGCATCAATGGATAAGTTGATAGGTGCAAAAGCCATTATTTTTGACTTAAGAAAGAATGGTGGTGGGAGTCCAGAAATGATTAGATTCATTTGCAGCTATTTGTTTGACGAATCGGTTCATCTGAACAGTTTTTATTGGCGACCTCAAGACGAACATTCAGAAACTTGGACAAACCCCAACTTCGCAAAGGTTAGAAAACAAGATATCCCAGTCTATGTGCTAACAAGCAGTCGGACATATTCTGCAGCAGAAGAATTTACTTATGACCTTAAAAACTTGGAAAGAGCGACTGTAATAGGTGAGACCACTGGTGGTGGTGCGCATCCAGGTGGGCCAATGATTATTAATGATGATTTTTTCGTTAATGTGCCTCAAGGCCGAGCCATTAATCCAATTACTCACACTAATTGGGAAGTTGTTGGAGTTGTGCCTCATATTGAAGTTGAAGCTGATTTTGCACTTGATAAAGCTAGGGAATTGGCAAAAAAAGCACTCCATGAGAATAATTAAAATACCATATGTAGTAACGAATGTGTTAGCAATGAGTCATTCTTTTGTATTAACCAAAGCCGTTTATGTTTAGAAATTACTTCAAAATTGCCTTTAGAAGCCTGCTTAAAAGTAGGGCTACTTCCTTTATAAATGTTTCAGGGCTTTCTATTGGGATGGCCTGTTGCATAATCATTTTTCTCTTTGTTAATAAAGAGATGGCCTATGACAAGTTTCATAGTAAGGCGGACAATATTTTCCGTGTACTAACCATTGATAAGGCACTCGGTGTTAGCAGTAGCTTAGTTGGGATTACGCTTCCGGCCTTGGCACCAGTGATGCAGGACAATTACCCGGAGGTAGTCAATAAGGTTAGGATGTTGCCAAGAGGTAGACAGCTGATCAACTATGAACAGCAAGGGTTTTATACAGAGCACTTTGCGTTTGCAGAGGCGTCACTTTTTGAGGTGTTTGATTTTCAATTGATAGCTGGTGATACAGAATCGGCATTGTCAGCACCCAACACGGTAGTGTTTTCAGAAAGCATGGCTAAGAGAACTTTTGGTGATGAGGAACCAATTGGTAAGCGAATAGACATTGGGGGTCAACCTGGTGTGGAGGTCGTGGCGGTTATGAAAGACATTACTGAGGACAGCCATTTGGATTTTGATGTTATTGTTTCAATCGAGCAGTCAGATACAACTTCTGGTTTTTCGCAGTTTTTGAATTCCTGGCGAAGTATAGCGATGGTGACGTATGTGGAATTAAATAATCCGTCAAATGAAGAAAATGTAGAGAGCAAAATGGAAGCTACCATCAGAGACAATGATGTTGGTGAAAATTTCAGCGTAACCTTACAGCCTTTGGCAGACGTCCATTTGAAATCAAAGGACATCCTTTATGAGAACTACAATCTGAATAAAACAGATATTGGATACGTGTTTACCCTGGCAGCTGTGGGCCTATTTGTGATTTTAATTGCGTCATTTAATTTCATGAACTTATCTACTGCTCGTTCGGCCAATCGTGCCCAAGAGGTTGGTGTAAGAAAGGTATTTGGTGCTTTGAGGAGGCAATTGATTAATCAGTTCATGGTTGAATCCATTATAATTTCCTTTACCTCATTTTTGATTGCCCTAGTCATGGTGGCATCATTTGGTTCATTGGTTAACCTCCCGTTTGAACAAAATTTGGGCACATTGTTTGTGTTCAATCCAGTCTGGATGGCTGGAGGGTTAGTTTTTACACTGGTTCTTGGCGTTTTATCAGGAAGCTATCCTGCCTTGATGCTTTCTAAGTATTCGCCAACTAGTATTTTAAGAGGGGCCTTCAAGACTAGCTCCAAAGGGGTCATGTTAAGGAAAGGCCTAGTGATTTTTCAGTTTACGATATCGATAGTTATGATCATTGGGACGACCATTGTTTATGAACAGCTTCAATTATTAAGGAATGCTGATAAAGGATTCAATCCAGAACAAATTGTAACATTGAATATCGCCGACCCTGGTTTGCAAGAAAGTATTCCTTTACTCAAAAATAAGCTGGAACAAAATCCATCTATATTAAAATCAGCTAGGACACAGGGAATGCCGGGAAGAACATTTGGAAGAAGTGGGGTTACGCCAGAAGGAGCCGCTCCTGAAGACCAGTGGATTGTAAGTGTACTCACTTATGACGAGACTTTCATTGAATTGATGGGAATGGAAATGGTGGAAGGTAGAACCTTCGAAAGGGCGATTCAAACGGATCAGGACCAAGGGATTTTGATCAATGAAGCCATGGCCAATGAATTGGAATGGACAACACCACTAGGCAAACATCTGACCTTTGGAGAAAACGAAATGACAATACTTGGAGTGGTAAAGGATTTTCACTTTGCCTCAATGAGGCATAAAATTGAGCCACTCGTCATGTTTTTTGATTCAGAAGGTGGTGGGAACCTGGCCATTAAGTTTGCTGCTAACAATGCCGGTGATGCCATGGAATTTATACAGTCATCTTGGGATGAGATATTTCCGAACAGCCCGATAGAGTTTAGGTTTTTTGATGAAGAGTTTGGACAGCAGTATGCTTCCGATGAACGATTTGGCAAATTGGTATTTAGTTTCACTTGGCTGGCCATATTTATAGCCTGCCTAGGACTCTTCGGGCTTTCAGCTTTTACTGCTGAACAAAAAACAAAGGAAATAGGGGTGAGGAAAGTTTTAGGGGCTTCAGTAACAAGTATAGTTAGCCTACTTTCTAAAGAATTTACCAAGTTGATTGTTGTAGCAATGATCCTAGCAAGCCCAATAGCTTATTATATGATGCAAACTTGGTTGAAGGATTTTGCCTATAGAATAGAGATTAACTGGTTTTGGTTTATCGTTTCGGCAATTGGTGCCTTACTAATTGCATTGCTGACAGTGAGCTATCAATCTGTAAGAGCGGCCATGATAAATCCCGCTAAATCGCTAAGATGTGAGTGATTTTACAAACTTTAACAGTGCATTGATCAGAAACAGGAAACCTATTTTTAAAAATTAGGTATAATAGTTGTATCGTTTGAAAAAGGGCATGAAGCTATGCTGAATTCTTTAAGAATTGTTAATTTTAGAACGCTCCCGTTTTTTTAAGGAGTAGAACGAATGAAATCTGCGTGTTGATATGAGAAATTTGAAACGGTTATTATTACTTCCAGTATTCTTATTGCTTCAAATCGCTAGCCTTCAAGCTAACGATTTAGATAGCGTTAAGTACTTACAGCCCAAGTCTGAGCATTTGAAAGAAGCCAGGCTGGTGATAAGTATTTTGGATTACTACCATTATAGAGAGACCGATTTAAATGATTCATTGTCTTCGGTCATTTTGGATAACTATTTAAGTTCCTTAGATGGTAGCAAGAATTATTTTTTGGCTTCTGACATCAAATCATTCCAGAAATATAGGTTTGAATTTGACAATGATCTAAAGGCTGGAAATTTAGTACCTGCTTTTTACATGTTCAATATCTACCAGAAACGCGTAAAAGAACGATTGGACTTTGCTCTTGCTAACGCTTCTAGAGAATTTGAGTATGATAAGCAGGAGAATTATCGTTTTGACCGTACCGAGGCGCCCTATGCTCAGAGTAGTGAAGACCTAGATGAACTCTGGAGGAAAATTTTAAAAAACCAGGCATTAAACTTAAAGCTTAGCGGCTCAGACCAAGAAAAGATCACTAAAATGCTTACAGAGCGATATGATCGCTTCGAAACGAATGTTACTAGGTACAATAGTAACGATGTGTTTGAGTTGTTCATGAATTCAGTAACAGAAGCATTTGATCCTCATACAAGCTATTTCACTCCATTAGGTGCGCAAGATTTCAAAAGAGAGAGCAGCAAAACAATGGAAGGTATTGGAGCAACACTGCAACAGGAGAATGATTTTACAAAGATTGTAGAGCTTCGTCCGGGTGGGCCAGCGTTCCTAAGCGGTCAAATTGACAAAGATGACAGGGTTATTGGGATTGCTCAAGGGGCTGAAGGAGAAATGATTGATGTTGTAGGCTGGAGGTCTGATGAAGTTGCAGGTAAAATCAGAGGAGCTAAGGGCACATTAGTAAGGTTAGAATTATTGCCAGCCGGCTCTAATCCAGGTGCTCCTACTAAGATTGTCAATATTGTAAGGGATAAAATCAAGTATGATGAAGCCAGGGCTAAAAGCGAGGTGATTCAGTATACTGAGAACAACGAGACCTTAAATTTAGGTGTAATCAAACTTCCTGACTTCTATTTAGATGGTGAGGAGTTGGAATCGGGAAAGGATGATTATTTGAGTGCAACCAATGATGTTAAACGATTGATCAACGAAATGGAAGCTGATGGCATCGATGGTATAATGATTGATTTGAGAAATAATGGCGGAGGGGCTCTTTTTGAGGCCATCAACCTGACGGGCTTGTTTATTCCAGGCGGACCAGTTGTTCAAGTGAAATATAAAAATGGCAGGATTGAGAAAGGGACAGATGAGATCGATACAATGTACTATAATGGTCCTATGAGTGTAATGATCAATAGATTCTCGGCTTCTGCTTCAGAAATATTTGCTGGTGCTGTGCAAGATTATAAGCGAGGTGTGATTGTAGGAGAACAAACCTATGGTAAAGGAACGGTACAGAATGTACGAGGAATAAACGATTTCGTGAATAATGAAAAAGACACCTTGGGATTGATAAAATATACCATTGCTAAGTTTTACAGAGTCAATGGCAGTAGTACGCAACACCTGGGTGTATCGCCTGATGTGGCACTACCTTCCGCCTTTGATGCCAAAGAATTTGGCGAAAGCTCAAGGCCAAGTGCTTTAAAATGGGATCAGATTGCATCTGCCAAGTACACACCACTTGACTTTGTTGATAATTCGATGCTTGATTTTCTTAATAAGACTAATGATGAGCGATTAAAATCAGATCAAAGTTTAGTAGACCTTCAAACAGACATTAAAGATTTGAAAGAAGCAAGAAGTAAGGATGTTATATCGCTTAATTATGAAGTAAGAAAAGAGGAGCGAGATACGGCAGAAAAGAAACGTGCGGCCCGGGTAAAAGTAGGCGCCTCACTTAATGAGTTAGAAGCCAATAAAGTAAAGGACCGCTCCCTTGATGACCTCAAAGATCCTTACCTCAAAGAGAGTATCATTTTACTTGCCGAACAGATCGCTTTTGCTAAGAAAAAGGGGTGATTTAACGGGTCTTTGAAGCTTATTTAAGTGTGATTTTGGTGCTTTTCCATGTTCATCTAAAAGAGAAGAAACGGACCAAAATGTGCTTAAGAACATGTTTTTGTAAAAAAAAAATGAAATTATTTTGGCTGAATTTCGGCTATTGTTACCCAAATGTTAAGAGATGTTAAAATTTGTAAGTACTTGCTTATCAGCGATTTTGACTCCTTCTAATATTTTTTTTGATAAATATCATATAGAGCAATAAGGGTATTTTGCCTCTAAAAAAGTTCGTGATTCTTTTCTTTAACGGTATTTTCTATTAGTTTTGGTGGTTCAACCGAATTATTTTTTTCTAAATAATTATTATTTACTAAAACTACTTACTATGAAGAGAGTATTACTGACTTTTATGATGTCAGTGCTTGTATGCGTAGTTGTACAGGCGCAAGATCGTACTGTCACTGGTAAAGTTACTGACGAAACGGGTCAGGGACTACCAACAGTGACCGTGCAGATTAAAGGAACCACTCAAGGTCAACAGACCGATGCAGATGGTAATTACCGTATTTCCGTTCCGGATAATGCGACATTAGTTTTCAGATTCTTAGGTTATACCGAAGTTGAAGAAGTTGTTGGCAATCGTAGCAGTGTTAATGTTCAGATGAACCCAGAGGTTTCTGAACTTGATGAGGTTGTGGTTACTGCACTTGGTATTACTAGAGACAAAGCGTCTTTGGGATATGCCGTTACTTCAATTGGATCGGATGATATCCAATCTAAGCCAGAGTCTGATGTAGCTAGAATTTTGAGAGGAAAAGTTCCTGGTGTTGATATCCAACAAACAAGTGGTATCGCAGGATCTGGAACTAACATCATTATTCGTGGTTATAGCTCCATTTCAGGAACTAACCAGCCGCTATTTGTTATTGATGGAGTTCCGTTCAACTCTGACACTAACGCTGATAGAGGTTATTCTACAGGTGGAGGAACAGCATCTTCACGTTTCTTGGATTTAGATCCAAACAACGTTGCAGATGTAAGTGTTTTGAAAGGTTTGAGTGCAACCGTACTTTACGGTGAAGCTGGTAGAAACGGTGTGGTTCTTGTAACTACAAAAACTGGTTCTTCAGGAAACTCGAAAAACAAAATGGACATCTCGTTTACTCAGTCTTACTTCGTTAACGAAGCGGCAAGTATACCAGGTGATCAGGATTTGTATGGAAACGGTTTCCATAACGCCGCATCAGCGGCATTCTCTAACTGGGGAGCGCCATTTAATCAGCCAGGTAAAAACGGTACTTCCGTTTCTGTAACTGATCCAAATATAGCTGCTGTACCTCATCCATATGATAGGTCTGCTTGGAATGATGCATTGCCTGAGTATATCGGCGCAGAGCACCAATACAAAGCATATGACAACCTTCAGAATTTCTTTTCAAAAGGTTCTCAGGTTAACACTTCTTTGAACATTACAAGCAGATTATCTGATGTAGGTTCACTTAGTGCTTCTTACGGATTCATTAGAGATGATGGATATGTAGAAAGTAACGATTATGAGAAGCATAACTTAAGTTTAGGCGGAAGAACAGTATTGCAGAATGGATTGAAGATCAGTTCTTCTTTCAACTTTGTAACTTCAAAGGCTAATAAGCCACCTGCTGGAATTTCTACAAGTTCAAACCCAGCTGGTACTTCATTGTTCTCTAACGTATTATATACGCCAAGAAGTAATGATTTAACAGGATGGCCTTTTGAGCTTCCTACAACTAAAGAAAGTATTTACTACAGAGGTAACAACGGTATTCAGAATCCTTACTGGACTCAGAAGAACGTTCTAGATACTGAAAGATTGAATAGATTCTTTGGTAATATTGCTTTGAGTTATGATATCACTGATTGGTTAACTGCAAACTATAGAATTGGTATTGATACTTATACTTCGTCTACGGAATATAAAATTAATTCTAGAGGGGTGAACATTCCTTTAGGTCAGTATCAAACTCAAGACAGAACAAATACTATAACGAACAGTGATTTCACATTATCTGCTAATAAGAACATTAACAGTGATTTGAACCTTGATGTTATGATTGGATTTAACGCTAAGCGTGAGACTTTTGCTCGTCAGGGTATTTCTTCTCAAACTCAGTTTATCTTTGATTTGTTCACGCACAATAACTTCTTAGTTACTACTGCATCTACTTACAAGCAGGAAGAAAACACTTTAGGTCTTTACGGAACTGCTTCTTTAGGATATAAGGATTTTCTTTACTTGAACGTTCAAGCTAGAAATGACTGGACTTCTACTTTAGAAGCTGCAAATAATTCTGTATTCTATCCATCAGTTAGTGCTTCATTCTTACCGTTTGATGCATTTGGTGTGAGTAGCTCAACTTTCAACTATTTGAAAGTAAGAGTTGGATATGGTACATCTGCGGGTTATCCTAATCCATATAATACAAGAAGTACACTTAGTACTAACGTAAATGCTTTTGTAGCTCCTATTGGAACTATTCAGACAAACTCAATCTCGACTACTTTTGGTAATCCTGATTTGACTGCTGAGATCCATAAGGAATTAGAAGTTGGTATTGAAGGAAGATTCTTCAAGAACAAGGTTACTTTAGATTTGTCTATGTATGACAAAACTTCAAGTGATTTGATTATCAACTTGACTCTGGATCCATCTACTGGATATAACAGGTCTACTATCAATGCTGCTGAAATTAATAACAAAGGTGTTGAAGTTAGACTTACAGGTACTGTAATTCAGAACAATGATTGGAACCTTTCTCTTACTGGAAACTTCACTAAGAACGTTTCTATAGTAAACAAGATTGCTCCAGGTATTGACCAAGTTTCATTTGGTGGTAGAGGTAACACTGCTATCCCAGGTGAGCAGTATGGTGTAATCCAAGCGCTCCCAATCTTGAGAGATGATAACGGAAACGCTATTATTACTGGTTCAGGTCTTCTTCAAAGGGATCCAAACCAGGCTATAATTGCTACTCCAGCTCCAAATTTCAATACAACTGTAATAGGCGAATTGTCTTACAAGTTTTTGACGTTTAGAATGCAGTTTGATTATCAGGATGGTGGAGATATGGTTTCTGCTACTTCTTATACGCTTCTTGGAAGAGGTATAGCTCAAGCAACTGGTTTTGATAGATTTGTTCCGGTTATTCAGAAAGGTGTTAAGTCTGATGGTACTCCGAACACTACTCAAATCACTTCAACTCAGCATTTCTGGGCTAATGGTGGTGTATTTAATTCAGAACTACAAGTTTTTGATGCGACTCACATACGTTTAAGAGAAATTTCTCTTTCTATGGTATTCCCATCAAATTGGTTGGCTAAAACGCCATTCGGATCTGCTAGTCTTACATTATCTGGTCAGAACTTATGGTTCCAAGCGTTTAACTTTCCTGAAGGTATGAACTTCGATCCTGAAGTATCAAGTACTGGTGTAGGTAATGGTAGAGGCTATGAGTTAATGAGTGGACCAAGTGCTAAGAAGTACGGTGCTACTTTAAACTTCACATTCTAATCTAAATTTTGAAAAATATGAAAATTAGAAACTATATATACGCCATAGTAGCCGTGATGATGATTTCGGTCACATCATGTAAAGATCAATTTGAGTTAGATTTGTTGGACAACCCTAATGCGGTGACTGAAGCAAATGCTGATATCGATTTGTACTTTAATGCTATACAATTAAATATGAGAAACCTTTTGAATAGTGCTAATAGAGGCAATGGAGCATTCGCTGTTCGTATGCAATTTATGGGCTCTGTTCAATATAATTCGTTTTATTCAGGTGGTGACGGTGGAATATGGAGTACTATGTACTCTAACATGTTCCCAGATATTGATGCGATGATCGCTCTTGCGGAACCTAAAGCTGGTTTTGTTTGGATGGGTGCTGCTAAAGTTATGAAGGCTTATGCTTTGATGACTATGGTTGACATGCATGGCGATATTCCTTATTCAGAAGCTGGTCTTGGTGTTGCGGTACCAAGTCCGATTGCTGATGATCAAGTTGCTGTTTACAATGCAGCTTTGGCATTATTAAATGAAGCAATTCTTGATTTGAATAATGTTGCAGCTATTGGAAAACCTGCTCAGGATATGTTCTATAGTGGTAATCCTGCGCAATGGACTAAATTGGCTAATACGCTAATAATGAAGTGGCACCTTACTACTAGATTAGTAAATGGTAATGGTGGCATTGGTGCTATAATTTCAGGTGGTAATTTCAT
>Ga0209223_10000764_pt1 | contig 36926 bp, 40 predicted proteins | sample COG_06_FD_184750 | JGI IMG/M metagenome (GOLD analysis project Ga0209223, IMG submission 184750) | Pelagic Microbial community sample from North Sea - COGITO 998_met_06 (SPAdes) (version 2) | ecosystem: Environmental > Aquatic > Marine > Neritic zone/Coastal water | place: Helgoland, sampling...
AATCGTATAATAAGGATGCCCAAAGTAATAAGCAAAGGATGTATAACTAATCGTGACCAAGGAGGCGGAAATAGCAAATGCGGTTTAGGAAAAACCACCGGATTCAGGTTTCGTTCAAATCGGTTTCCAAATACGAAGACAACTCTTACAAAATGTAAGGATAAAACACATACTTTTGAAGAAGATAGCATAAATTTACGTAATGCCGTTAAATTATGGTTAAGTAATAAAAGATCGGCGATAAATATTTATGGGCATATTTCAAGATGGGATGTGTCTAAGGTTAAAGATTTTTCTTGGTTGTTCGCCGATAAAAAAGATGTTATTTACTGCCAGGAAGATCAGGGGTGCACCTTCCCCGGCTCCTTCGTCGGTGCCTTCACACAATACTTAGGAGATACAACAGATTTTGATGAGGATTTATCGTGCTGGAACGTCAGCAATGCCACGAATATGAGTTATATGTTCAGTGGTGCCACAAACTTCAACCACCCTTTGGATAAATGGAACGTCAGCAATGCCGAGAATATGAATGCTATGTTCAATAGTGCCTCAGAATTCAACCAACCTTTGAATAATTGGGACGTCAGCAATGTCATTGATATGAGTTTTATGTTCTATAATGCCGAAAAATTCAACCAACCTTTGAACGCTTGGGACGTCAGTAATGTCACGAATATGGATTCTATGTTCCAGTATGCCAAAAAATTCAACCAACCTTTGAATAAATGGGACGTCAGCAAGGTCACGGATATGGTATCTATGTTCTATGGTGCCACAGATTTCAACCAAAACTTGTCGTCTTGGTGCCTTAATTTTGCAGAACCCCTCAATTTTGCGACAGGTAGTGGAATTGCAAACAAACCCATCAATACACTGCCAAAATGGAATTGTTCTAATTAACTTTACATCAATGCTAATTATACTTTTTGAAGGTTAATGTTTTTATGCGTCTACATCCTAAAAACATTAACATTTTAAACATTAGAGACTAATATATATATATGCATCCATCAACAGATACAAAAAGAATCATTATGTATTATCAAACATTTATATCATTGAAACCTATTTTAATTAAGCCTCCTCCTATAACCCATATAATTGTTTCGTCTGTTCATTTTGGCGAAGATAATGGTAAACCATATATTCATTTAAATAACCAATTACCAAACGATTCGTCATTTAATACTATGTGGGCTGAATTAGAAGAAGCATCTTCACTAGGAATATCTGTTAAAATTATGATAGGTGGTGCAGGCGGTGGGTATTCAACTTTATTTTCTAATTTTAATCTGTATTATCCTCTTTTAGTATCGCTTCTCAACGAAAAATCATTTATAAGCGGTGTAGATTTAGACGTTGAAGAAGAGTGCACGCTAGAAAATGTAAAGTTTCTCATAAAACAGTTAAAAGAAGAGTTTGGGCACGCATTATCACTTTCTATGGCGCCGATTCAGTCATCATTAGAAAACGATGAACCAGGTCTAGGTGGATTTATATATAAAGAGTTAATGCGGTCTCCGGAAGGAAAATGTATAGATTATTTTAACGTTCAATTTTATTCGGATTATTCGTGTCAAGCATACGATAATATAGTAGAAAACGGGTATTTACCTAATATGATTGTAATGGGTGCGGAAGGGGGTCATAAAAATGACAATGAACTATCTAAAACTGCTCATAAATATAAATATAAGTTTGGTGGTGTATTTGTATGGGAATATTGTTTAGCAAATCCGTCCCCGATTGCATGGGCGAATGATGTCAATGCACTTATGAACGAGCCATATGTGTATAAGTAACTATTAGAACTATTAGAACTATTAGAACTATTAGAACTTATAATATAAAATTGATATAAAATTGGTTCTATGCATATGTTTATTACCAATATGCATAGTATTAATGAACCGGTATATCGTCGTAAGATGGCTGCATTCGATTATGATTGGACTATGGTAAATCCTAAGGAGGGTAAAACGTTCCCGTTGGATGTCGACGATTGGGAATGGTATCACCCATCTGTCCCCGTCACCATCAAACAATATTATGATGACGATTATATGATTGTCATTTTTACAAATCAAACCAAGAAGTGGAAATGCGATCAATTAATGACCGTCGCGAAGAGTTTGGGTATACCGATGTTTGTGGTAATTGCTATGAATAAATGTGATCATAAACCTAATATATCGCTATTTGACAAATTTATGGGAGAACATACAATTGATAAGGACGAATCGTTCTTTGTAGGGGATGCTTTGGGGAGAAGAGTGGATTTTTCGGATAGTGATAAGGTATTTGCGCAAAATATTGGTGTTCGATGGTATTCACCTGAGACATGTTTTAAGTTACACAATATAACATTTGAAACACCTATTATTGAACCCATAACTGAACCCGAAATTATTATTATGATGGGGTATCCTGGTTCAGGTAAAACTACCATCGCCAGTGAAATTTGCACGAATTTAAAGTATGTACACATTAAAGGAGATGATTTTAAGACATCGTCAAAGATGATTAAAGCATCAATGATACATATTAAAGATAAATCCATTGTATTTGATGCTACAAACAGTTCTGTTAAGAAGAGGAAAGAATATATTGATCATGCTCGTAAATATAATTATAAGGTGAGATGCATATATCTCTCTACTCCGTTAGATATTTCCTTCAAACGTAATAGGTTGAGAGAAGATAGCAAACAGATTCCTAAGATAGCCTATTCTATTTACAAAAAATATTTCGAAGAACCTTGTGAAACGGAAGGTTTTGAATTAATACGTGTATGATTTATTACTTATTATGTTTATGTTTCTTATTAGAATTTAACGATTTAATTGTAGACACACGTTTGGTATTGCGAGCCAGATTATATTCATTATTAACATAACTTAAACCAGGGATGTCTGTAATTACCATTTTTTCTATGTCATATGTTACATCTTTTGTATTAATTAAACGACGTTGTTCTAATTTAAGTTTTAAAAAATCAAATAATATATTATCATCATTATCTTCATCAATATTTATCTGATTTTTTGTACAATATAAAATAGCAAAATTTTTAAGTTTAAAAAGTTTAATTGTTTTGTCCAATTTATTCCATGTTTCTTTTTTATTTAGTTTAATCTCATCATCAAGCATTTTTGTTAGTTCGTTCATCTCTATATGTTATAATATGGGTTTAATTCTAAATGGATAAAATTATAGATATAAAGAAGATTACCAAAGAAAGGAAACAGGTTAAAAATATAAAAAAATATATATGCTATACAACAAAAGATTATATTAATGTATTGCAGGCATATTTTATACCTAATATGTCTTCTCAACCGAGTGATGTATTAAAACAATTTGTTACAGAAATAAAACTAAAACGTTCTTCTTATAAAACACAAGATGTTGAAAAAAAAAAATATAACGAATTTAATTTTATATCAATAGACGAAATATGTGGTAAATTATTAACATGTAATTTAATATGTTATTATTGTAAAAAGGAAGTTATTATTTTTTATGATAAGGTTAGGCAGGTAAATCAGTGGACATTGGAAAGATTAGATAATAATATTGGGCATACATATAATAATACGGTGATAGCATGTTTAGGGTGCAATTTAGGAAGACGAAATAAAAATAGCAACGGGTTCAAATTTTATAAACAAATGGTTATTAAAAAGATATAAGTATTTGATATTATAGACCTGTATATGTCAACAACCATAATCTCTACCCAAAATGACTTATTAATGAAAAATTTAAACGCATTTTATTCAAATCATTCGCATTTTAAAAAAATGTTGGGTGTTATAAATGGAGAATCACGTATTTCGCTAAGAATAGTTGATTGGTTTGCTACAAATTATGCAAAAATGAATTTTTCGGTTTATGATATAAAAAATAGATGGGATGAAATAGAACGATTTAACGTATACAGGGATTATAAACTAAAATTAAAGGCATATTCTAAAAAACGGTTTGACCCATTTTGTAGATGGGAACGTATTACAATACCATACAATAATAAAGAAGGGCAGTTTATTCAAACGACGATAGGTCAATTAAATTTTTTTAAATGGGCTATTGAAAATAGAGTTATACAACATATAGAAGAAAACTATAAAGAAATAGAAAATGATATGAATACGCGAAATAGCACAGCAAAAAAGGTAATCCCTGAGACAAATAAAACAAGGAAGAAGAGAGAAGAATTGTCTATATCTGCTGTAAAGACGGTAAAGAAGGAAAATATTGAAATTATTGTTAATTTCAATTAAAATAAATATAAATATACATTATCAACTAATATATGGGAAATAAAAATTCTGTTCAAAGGGTAAATTATGAAGATATACAAAACGCCATAAATATGAAACAATCTAATGTGTTATTGATTAATACATTAGAAAACATTGACCACATCCAATCGTGTATATTACCAAATACTATACATTTTGAGACAGAGGAAAAAATTATAAATAAATACCTTAATACAAATAAGGATATCAATATAATAATTTATGGTAGAAATGCGAATGATTCGAGTATATATGAAAAATATACCCAATTGCAAAATATTGGGTTTAAAAATGTATATGTGTACCCAGGTGGGATGTTTGAATGGATGTTGTTACAAGATATATATGGTCAAGAATTATTCAACACAACTCAGTATGAGATAGATATATTGAAATTTAAACCTATGAATGGTATCTAAATATCGTCGACTTCTTCTTCATCGTCATCATAATTAATTGCGATACCATGCCAAATACCTTTTTTATGTTTGGAATATTGTTTATCTACAAAGTCGTATAATTCCTTGCCTTTTGGAACACCGCGACCATATTGGATAGTATACCATTGTTTAAATGTTTCTAGTAGTTCAGTTTTCTTAATTTTATTACCGACACCCAAGATAATTTTTTCACGAGCAAATTCGCGCAAGTAGTCTTGGTCTTCGCGGTATGCATTGCTTTTACTGATTACCATTTCACAATCTTCTACAAGACCTTTTTTACTTTTAGCAATTTCAACCAACATAGACATAAAGGTTTCTTTCCATTGTTCAAATTTAATTTCGATTTTTTTATCAATTTGGAATTGATATGGTTCGTCGGGGTCATTATGAACAGGTGTTTTACAGAACTTCGCCTTAAAATCACAAACTCTAAGCCTTCTCCACGTACCATCCCCCGTATCATCGATATCAAATAATGTATTTGTACAGACAACTAATTTAAACTGTGGAATAAAGGTTACCGTTTCTTTAAACAATGCTCTGCCTTGAATTGGATCACCACCTGTAATTTCTTTTAGGATACCTTCATTTATTTTGTCTCCTTTTGAGGGTTCCTGCATAACAGCATAACGGATGCCGCGTAATTGAACAATTTCTGATGAAGTCCCGCCAATACCAGGACGTTTTTGTGTAATTAATGTAATAGGAACAGTTCCTTTATAATCGCCAAGAATTTTCGTCATTAAATCCACTAGTTTGGATTTACCATTTGCACCCGAACCAATATATATAGTAAATGTTTGATTTTCATTTGTTCCGATAAGTGTAGATGCTAAATGATCCCACATATAATCGTGTAGTTCCTTAACTGGAAATAATTGTTTCATAAAATCAGCAACTTCAACAGTTAGTTTAGGGTTAATTTCATCAATTGGAACATAATCAATATTTGTAGATTTTGAAATATAATCTTCTGGTTTACCATCTCTAAATATATTATCTCTAAAATCAAACACACCATTATTGTAACACATTAAATTGTTATTTTCGTCTTGTTTTTCCAAGAAATTCTTATCATAAAATAAATCACGTGCTTCACGCATAATATTATTTTTATGATTAGTTCGTCTTAACATTAAGCCAATCTGACTTAATGCTTTAATCTTTTTCTCAATTTTTAGACGCATTGGGTCTTCTTCTTCTAATGCGTTCATTCTCTCATCTTCATTCTTTGCCTTATCACAATACAGTTTATACACATCACGAGAACACCATAATCTCAACGTATTTCCGCTGTCTATTTCTTGCCACCTATGGTTTTTAAATTCATACCATACATTATGTTTAATACTAATGCATACAAATCTATCTTTGAATAATTGGAGCAATACATTCGCTAGGTCAAATTCAGTCTGTCCATAAATTGTTTGTTCGATAAAATAATCAACTGTTTCGCGATGAATTTTATTATATATACTTTTATCAGAATCATTCTTTGCCCAATACATAATTGATTTATATGTTAACCCTTCTTTATGTGTAGTAAATTTCTTCCACATATCATAATATTCGGGGACTTCATCAAATGAAAACGTGTTTGATTTAGAACTCATTTTCATCCATGTTAGAAAGAGACGAGAATCTGTATTTCTTAACGCCCAGCCTACTCTAATCCATTTATCGTATGAACCCATACCATAATATGATTCAGGTAAACTCATCGCATATTCGTGAGATTCTTTAACATAATAATCATTTGCTTCCACCCGTGATATCATGCTATCAATATATTCGTCCAATTTCTTGTCTGAATCAATTTGTCCAATATCAATGTCTACATCATTAATAATGTTAATTTTCTTTCTACTTTTTGATTTAGGCTTACATTTATTTCCTTTACTCGTCAATGCACTTAGTTCGCGATTTGCTAATTCGGTTAAGTCAAATGATACATGTTTAGTATATTGTGCGGACATTTTTTCCATGTAATCCAACATATTAATCTTGTCTATATCAATCTTTTTATAAATGAATTCGCTATCATTTGGATCATATGTCGTCTCATAATTTATTTTTAACTGATAACACTGATTATGAGGTTTTCTCGACCCAATCATTTGCCAATTAGTATAACCCTGACTGATACCCTCATCCAATACAGTTTCCCACGTATTAACCAGTTGTTTATCCTTCTTCAAATCTCCCCATATACAGCCAATTTCTTCTAAAACATGCTTTCGTAAAACCATTTGAAGCTGATGGGATACATTAATACCGATAATCATATGGATACCATCTTTTGTGATATTTGGATCAGTAAAATTCATATCAGGTTTTTCGAATATGTAAATAGGAAAACTTTTTATTTCATCAAACTGGATCAGTTTCTTCAATTTGTTAAGGTATAAATCAATAATATCGATGATATGATTTTCGGTATGCCTACGTTTTTTAACTTTTTCAGGGTCATATCTAAAATCGAAATCTACTAAAATTGCTCCTCCTTCAATATTTTGTTTTTCAGTTAAATGTTCAATTATACCTTTTTCAAAGACCTCTCGGTGATACAACTTATAAAACCTTTCACGTTGTTCAAACGGAATACTATATGCACCGCCAAAAATTTTCTTCTTATCGCCAATTCGAGTATGTGTAATGTCTCCACATTCCTTATTGTCCTTATTCCATAGATATTTTTTTAAAAAGGTTTCCAGAGTCTGTGGATTTTGAGGATGAGTTCCCGACATTTATAGTATATATACGTCAATCATTTTTATCTCAATTTTCTAATTAATAAAAATAAAGTATAAAAGCATTTTATTTATATACATATAAGTGGATAAGATGAGCAACATTACTATTTCAAAAGAGACATTAAGAAGAATTATATCTGATATATCAGATATAATTAAAAACCCGCTTCACGATAATGGCATATATTATCACCATGATGAAACTAATATATTAAAGGGGAATATTATGATTATTCCTAAAAGTGATTCCCCGTATAAATATGGGTATTATTTTTTTTCAGTAGAATTCCCTTTAAATTATCCATATTCGCCTCCTACATTTAAATACCTGACAAATAACAATACAACTCGGTTTCATCCTAATTTATATAGAATAGGTAAGGTATGTTTATCTATTTTAAATACATGGAAAGGTGAGCAATGGACATCATGTAATACACTATCTTCTATATTATTAAATATAACAACGTTGTTTACACAAAACCCCTTTTTACATGAACCAGGTATTACTAAAACAACTGTTGGTTTCGAAGCGTATAATATTGCTATTGAGTATCAAAATTATAATTATGCTATTTACAATGAGTTAATAAATTCTCCTTGTAGTTCAGAATATCCTATGTTTACAAAAGTTATAAAGGAAAGTTATAATGAAAATAAGGAACTTATATTAGAAGCTATTTATAAAAAAAAACAAGAGAAGGATTTTAGTTATGTAGCACATATCCCACTTTACAACATGACTGAAACTATTGATTATCCATCATTATATCAAAAATTGAAAGAATATAATAACAACCTATAATATATAATATCGGTATGCATTTTTGTTCAATTTGTAAAAACATGTACTATCTTAAACTTGGTGAAGACGCAAATAATCTCACCTATTATTGTCGTAATTGTGGAGACGAAAATGAAGAAATTGGTAAAACTGATATTTTCGTTTCACGCACAAATCTTGTCCCGGTTGATAATAATTATAAAAATATAGTTAATCAGTATACTAAATACGATCCTACATTATCAAGAGATACTGAACAAATATGCCCTAATGTAAATTGTGTAACAAAAACCGATGCCGCCAAAAATAAAGAGGTTATTATGTTGCGCTATGACGACAACAACTTAAAATATATTTATATCTGTCCACAATGTGATACTACTTGGAAAAATTGAATTTAAATATTAAATATATAATAATAATATATATATATAGAACAATGACTACATTAGAAGAAAATATAGAAAATATAGAAAATGTAAGCGATTTTGAAGATGAAGAAGAAGATATTGAGAATGAAGAAGACCCTAATTTTGTAGATGAAGATGAAGATGAAGATGAAGGGGATGATACCGATGCTGATCTGGACGCCGATAATGTGGATGAACCTACCGTCGATGAACCTACCGTCGATGAACCTGAACCTATCGTTGATGAACCTACCGTCGATGAACCTATCGTTGATGAAATTGAACCTATCGTTGATGAACCTGAACCTTATAATGAAAAGATGGTATTAAATGAATATGCAAATAATAAAAAATTGGATTCTAACACAGTAATGGATTCACATATGGAATGTAGACCGCATAATTATGACGAAATACATAAAATGGCACATGTTACCAGGAATAGTAATAATATTATCATTGATATGTTACATACAACAGTGCCAATTCTTACTAAATACGAAAAAACGAAAATTATAGGTCAGCGTACTAAACAGTTGGATATGGGAAGCAAACCATTTATTGAGATTGAGCGCACAACATTAGATAATTCATTAATAGCGGAAGAAGAATTATATCAAAAAAAAATGCCTTTTATTATTCAACGACCGCTTCCTAATGGTGGATTTGAATATTGGCATGTTAGAGATTTGGAAATTCTTTTAGAACATCATTAAATTCACTCCTTATGTTTCTTCTTCTTAGTATGTTGTTTCTTCTTCTTCTTAATATGTTGTTTTTTCTTAGTATGTTTTTTTTTCTTAGTATGTTTTTTTTTCTTAGTATGTTGTTGTTTTTTTTTCTTAGTGCGTTGTTTCTTATTAATTGAGATCCCTTCTCCATAAATATCATGTCCGGTTGGCATGTTAGCTACATATTCTTCTGCTTCTGCCCGTTCCGCCCGTTCTGCGGTATTTAAAGGGATACCAGCTTTACCAAACAATTCATCTACATCTTTTCCTGCTTCCACCCGTTCACTTTCAGACATTGGTATACTTTCAGATAATACTATAAATTTATTAACTATATCTATAGCTGAACGGCTATCTATTTGATCGCTAATTTTATCCATAAATAATTTTAATTCTTCTGGGCTATATACCTTTAAATTTAAAGATGGGTCCTTATCACACGCCTCTTTAATAAGAAATTTCCATGTGGGTTCGGATTCTTTAATATTCTTTATCCAAGCTTCGTAAAGATCGTTTGATATTTTAATATGCTCCTCAGTTGCTTCTGGATGGTTAATGATAAAATCGTTCATCTTTATAGGTTCTCTATTAATAAGTGCTAATTGACTAATAGCTACATCATAACATAAATTCTCTAATGGTTCAAGTTTAGGTAGACTAGCAGAGAGAGCTTCACTATGCTTTTTCTGTTCTAACTCTCTCTTTCTCTGCCCGCTATGTATATTTATCGGAGATAAATTATGGACTTCCATGTTGCTTAATTTCTCTAAATCTTGCTCAGTAACCGAACTTTCGGCCCTTTTGCGAAGTTCGTTTACATTTCGTTCTAGTTGTGTTTTAATTCCTTTATAAAACATACCGGTTCCATCATTTGGTCTTGAACCCCTTTTAAGTTCCGCAGTAGCACTAATTAATTCAATTCTCTCTTTTTCGGTTAATGAATCCCAACACGCTAACCATTCAAAATTATATATTGTTCCCACTGGATTTTTACAATTTGTCATATTATAATATAGTTCTATATTATAATTTAATTTTATCTATACATTATTTAAAATTTCCAACGGTTACCGCATGTTTGACATGATACAAATGTAGTCATTGGTTCATCAGCACTTCTTGTCTGTAATTGGTAATAAGAACAATTGTTCTCTTTACATCTTCCACATTTGAACTCACTGTTTATTTTATGTTGCACATCATAAATATTTTTATCGCGTTCTTGTTTATCTGTAATTAACGTGTCCCATATTTCGGGAGCCATTTCATAATGGCTCATATATGCTATTTGATGAGGTTTAATTTTTTTATCGTTTATTTGGGTCATTAAATATGGTGAAAGCTTTAAATTATTTAATACTGAACGAAATCGGGTTAGATACAATTCTACAAAATGAACATTCTCCCATTTTTTAACAAGATTTTTACGTGATGAGTCAGCGATAGTACAATTATATATACCTTTTTCAATATTAATAGCAATTTTTTCACAATTTACGACAGATTTTATATGACTAACCAATTCAGAACGTGTTTTTTCTGGATTAGTTATTTGACGCATTCTATTACTATTGAATAATGTAAATATATTTAACTTATTCAATTTTTATAAATAGTTTAAATTATTCATAATAGTCTATATTCATAATAGTTTATATTCATAATTAGTTATTATCATGACGTCTCCCTCGTATAGATTGTAATATAGTCGTCGTAAAAATATATGTTTATAAAAGTGAAATAAAATTGATTGTTAATTTATTATGTATAACTATCGTATAATGAATAGATCAGAGTTGTTAAAAAAGTGTGAGGAAATGGAAATTAAGGGCGTTACTTCAAAAACTAAATCGGAACTTTTATTATTAATAGAAAAACAAGAACGAATTAATTCTAATATAACTGAACATAAATTAACTGGTGTCATGAAAGAGTTAATAATTAAAACGCCTAAGGATAAACAACGTAAAGTGTGTAAAAATTGTAATGAATTAGGACATAATACAAGAAGTATAATTTGTAAGTTTGTTATTGATAAAAATAACAAACTTACACAAAAAATTAAAAACTATATTTTATCTCAAAACTGTTTAGAAGACAAATATATTGAAGATTATTGTGTTGAATTAAGTGTTTTATTAGATATCACACCTAATATGTGTAAATCGTTATATAATGAAATCCCATTGAATGAACTTTTAAATAGACAAATCAATATTAATCAGTATTTAAACAATATTAATCAGTTATCGAAAAAATGCAAAGACTGTAATAAAAATATTATATTTATTCAAATAAATACACATCGGTTATGGAAGGGTGATTGTATATGCGATACTTGTTGGTATAAATATGAAGATCATCGTCAGTTAATTTGGGAAAAAATTGGAGCGTATAAAACTATACGATGTGATATATGTTGCAGTATAAAAAAATATACATCAGAGAGATATCATTACGACCATTTAAATATGTTCAATAAAGGTAATAGTATATGTAGTATGGTTAACGAAGGTGCAAATATTGAAGAAATTTATAATGAAATAAATAAATGTAGTATTTTGTGTTTATCATGTCATCACATAGTTACAGATATAGAACGTAAAATAGGTTTCACGCGAATAAAACAAACATTGACTAAGAATTTAAACCAATGTGAAATTACAGAAGAAGAATATAATAAACAAATCGCGTATTATGAAAAAATTTATGAAGAAAAAATGAAATTTATATATAAGGAATTAAAAATAAATTTTATTTAGCGTATATAAATCTATACGGTATTATTATTTTACATTACAGGTTCAGTTACAGGTTGTTCAGATACAGGAGGTTCAGATACAGGTTGTTCAGTTACAGGTTCAACTAATTCTCCTATTACTGAAATAAACTTATCATTTAGTTCAAATCGTTGACCAATTATTGAGACCTTAATATTATCATTTTCTTTTACAGTATTAAAATAATCATTAGTATGAAAATGATCACGAGATATGAAAATAATGACAGGTGATGGGTCAGTATCGGGTATAGATGCCTTAATACCTGCTTTTGTAATATTGGTTGCTATTGCATCAATAATCATTCCTTCAACAGGCAATGAATATAATGCTTCTATAATAACATCAAATTGGACTTTTGAACCTTCGAATATTTTCCCACTAGAATATGAAATTATTTTAACTGATCCTACTTTAACATAACCGCCTTTACTACATTTACCTTCAATATCATTTTTAATATATTGTTCTAACATATCGTCCAAATTTTTACCGACTTCATTAATATAAATAACGCATTTATGGGAGGTGATCCCTTTGGAATATATATCAGTAGTTGCCATTTCTAACATAATATAACATTTTTATATTATATCAATTTTTATTTTAAATGTTGTAAAATGGCGTGAGAATATTCGGGTTCAATAAACCATACATTTCCTAATAGTCTATGGTCACTATAACATCGCAATATCAATTCGGTGTAACAACATAATTCAATGTTTCCTATCGCCTTTACAGCTGCTTCATCAAATTCGTTAGACGGGCAATTTTCATTTCTGCTTACAGTATTTAACAATGCATTAAGTGTTTTTATTGTTTCTTTTTTACTTGCCTGGTCGCATCTCGCACCCCGCATACGTTTTTCGGTCTTGTTTTTGGTTTTAAAAATTAATTCGTTACTATCTTTAAATGGTGTCATAAACCCATACACAGTGCTAAGTGTTTTTATTTTATCACTAATTATTTTGATGAACAATGGTTCAAATAATATAATGTCAGTTTTTTTACCTTTATTCCATATTATATCATTACCCAATATATATAACTGAGGTGAATTTCCTTCTAATATATAAATTCCGTTTATAGATTCAATCTTTAATATATAGGTATGAATAATGTCCATAAGTTTATTTTCAAATGGTGTATAGGACGACGATGGTTTAGAAAATAATATATTTAATACTGACAATTTATTAACGGATGAGGTGGAATCCCATATGTGGGATAAAATAAAGCGCTCTAAGGATGATCTTGACATTCCTCCATCAGTCAACCGGACAATAGCGTTTGCCGCATTAACATACCAACTTTTTTGATTTGGATTTAATGTATTATCGGGATTAAAAGCCGTATCAAAATTCTCATTTAAAGTATCCATAATTCCATCACTATTGCTTGTAGAAACCGTATTTTGTATGGTTTCTGACAACGGTCGTTCATTCTCCATTATTACCTTCGAATGTTTAAACTCAATAGGTCTTGTTCTGTCAAACATAGATGACCTCTTATCCGTTAATTCCAATGGTTGAAATATATAATAATCTCCAATATTTATAATATTTCCTGCACGACCATACCTATCTTCAACAATTTCCGTTTTATCATTAACTATTTTATCTAATACCGCATCAATTTGTTCGTTTGAATATGACTTATCGTATACAATCATTTTAATTAATACATCCTTTTTATAGAAATAATGCTCTTTAAAAAAGTTTTTAATTTTAATAACTAATAATTCATTTTTTGGAATAAAATACGTATCGATGCTTATATCCGCCTCATCAAGCGTGGTAGTTGGTGAACAAATATACGAACAAGACTCCATATAATCACATTGTTGAGTAAACGGTTTATCACCTATATTAAACTCTATGGTTGTTCCGTCAGAGAGAGAAAGTTTTTGTTTATCATCCATAGTTACAGCAGTCGATTTTTGATGTTCTTCATTTAATAAACAATCAATAGCACTCTCCTTTAATGCTCGCGTAACGTTACCTATTAGGATTGCTTTTAACTCCGCAATCCTATAAACATACATGTCCGCTGCTTCAAATGTTGAATCATTCGAGGTTGCATATAAGAAAATCATAGTGTTTCGTTTATTAAAAGGAAGCATTTTATGACTACAATTACGGATTGCGCGTCCAATTGTTTGTTCTATTCGATTTGTATTATACCATGGGTCTAATATATGTACTTGTCTAATTACAGTAAAATCCAAACCTTCCGAACCTGCACGAGATATGATAATAATTTTAATAATATCTCCATTTTTATTATCTGTTTCTGACGCTTTTTTAACAGCCAAAGCATTATTAGGCGATAAGTCTTCATTTCCTGTAATCATCGTATAGACATGAGACGATTTCCTCTTAGGTGGAGTTTTTAATAAATTTGGTCCATCAAACCGCGTGCATCCTAATTCTTCAAGGGCCAGCGCCAATGGTATAACACCACCGTCTAAATACTGTGAATAAATTAGACATACTCCCTCAGAGTTAATAACAGAGCGAGTTATCTGTTTTATTTTAGCACTATACTTACCTATAATATCTGGATCAAATAATCTACCAAATTGTTCTTCTATTTCGGGTTCATATTCATAATCAGTTTTATTCCTTTTAAACTGCATTGTTCGTGATATTCCTTCTATGCCTACAAGCGATTTAACAGGGAATTCTTTTAAATCGCCGCTGACAGGATATGTCATATTAAGAGCTTCTAATGGTTTTTGTAACAGCATATACCCATATCGTTCTATATTTTCAACCGAAATACTTGTATCGTTCATAGTAGATTTTAGCGTCTCAATGATGTAAGAATAGACATCGTTTTGGTAAATTCCTGTTCCAACACAATATAAATCCAAGTGCTCCATCGGTTGTAAAATATCGCCCCCAAACATACTTTTAGTTGGATACACAATTTGTTTCAACGATTTTCCCGATTTATAATCGTTTGGAAAAATACGGTAAGGAAATGTATACGGATTATCACCTTTAACAAACGATACATACCCAATTGATTTTCTTATTAATAATTCTTTTCCTACATTAATCCCTTCATCATTTAGGATAAATTCCCCCTGTTTATTAAATACCTCGTCCGAATTTAATACGGAACGACCATCATTTTTGTTCATTAAATTGATTAACCAAATAATTTCTTTTGGATCATTATACATTGGCGTTGCTGTTAATAAGAGCAATCGTAGTGGATGAACATATTTTATAAGTTCGTCTAATTTACTAGAAACTCGTTTAACCTTTTTATCATCATTTGTTCTAATATTATGAACTTCGTCGATAATAATAAGTCTGTTGGTAAAAACTTTTCGTAACCGTCGTCCCTTAATGATTTCTTTTTGTTCTGCGCTAAATTCGCCAGATACTGTCGATGTTTTTGATATGTAATTAGCAAACTCTCCGTATCCCATAAATGAGTAATAATTATTGATGATTCTCTCTACTTGCGTGACAATTTTTTCCTTTGATATACCTTTTAAGTTAACTGGATTAATTTCGGAAATAAAATTATGTCCACTACATCCACTAATATTCCATATACCTCCGCTCTTTTTCATTTTTCTTTCATCGAATAGTTGTTGTTTAAAATTGGATTGGACATTGGGTGCGGCAACGACTATAATTTTCTTTGTAATATTCATTTGTTTCATATATACTCGCATACCTTCGCTTACACCAATAGCCGAACACGTTTTACCTGTTCCCAATCCATGAAATAATAACAATGAATTATATGGTGTATTTACCGAGAGAAAATTTTTAACAAATTGTTGATGGGGGCTAAGTTCAAATGAGGCAAAACATTTTTTATCGGCTTCGGCTGCTGTATCATCGCTCCGTGTAAATGTCATAGATTGTTCGTAAAATTCTTTACTTTTGGAAATTTTTATATTAAATAATGGATCATTAATTTCCGGATATAAATTATCCATATATATATTGAGCATATTTATTTAATAATAAATCTACGTTTTTAATAATAGTTATCCGCTCTAAATTATAAGGACGGATTAATTTACAAACTTCCTTAATAGATACCCATTTCGCAGTACTTATTTCTGATGTCTGATGGATTATATTATAATCATTTCCGGTAAATTTTCCTATATAATAGCTATCATTGTATGATTTATAATTAGAACCAATAATTAGTTCATTAAAAGGGTCTATATTTTCTATAATGGATACCGTCTTCTTATTAAATCCCGTTTCCTCACACCATTCGCGAATTGCACAAGTACGACTACTCTCATTTATATGTCGTCTACCTTTTGGGAAACCCCATTCAGGGGTTTCCCATTTATTATCACACAAATTCAATAAGTCTGATAAACTATAAAATATATCATTTTCATATATTCCTAATGATATAAACTTAAACCGCCTTTCTGCATATTCTAATTCATTTAGAGAATATCGTGTACATTTTTGACCCCATAATTTATTCCATATATCTATAAAAGGTAACGTTTTAATAGTATTTCGTTCAGATACCGTCATTTCATTCATAATATTTTTGATATTATCGAGAGTTATAGAATATTTTCCTCTAATAAAATCAATGTATCCAAATGAAAATTTTCGACATACCATTAAATATTCTAATCTATTAGTCTGTTTATTTTTTTTATAAGTGATAATACCATGGCTTATAATAGGAATATGGCAATGGTAAAAGTTATGTCCATACTTATTACAATTATTGCAATACGAATCCATACTTTAATATACTTATTAACTAGTTAGTTAGCATCAAATAACTTTAATATCATTTATTTTTAATGGATCAATCTATTAAAATATGGGGCCCTAAATTTTGGTATGTTCTTCATATGATAGCTTTTAATTATCCGAAAACGCCTAATGATGTAACTAAAAAAAAATATTACGAAACTATTATGAACATCCCTCTTTTTCTACCCAATATCATTATGGGTAATAAGTTTAGCAAGCTATTAGATATTTACCCCGTAGCTCCTTATTTAGATTCACGAGAATCCTTTATAAAATGGACCCATTTTATACATAATCGGATAAATGAACAATTAGGTTTACCTATATTTACCTATGCAGAATTTATTGAACTATATACTAAAACAAAGAGAGAAGGTCATAATAAATATCAATGGGTAAAACAATATAATATACAAGTTATGATGATATTAGCAATTATTATCAGTCTTATATATAAGTTATCATGAATATTGAAATCATCATTTTAGGAGTAACTGCATTTTTTATAGCAAATTCGTATCATGATGGAAAATATATAATTCTATTAAAATCGTGGAAAAAATATTATCAGATGGGGTTCTATGGATTTTTAGGATTATCTCTCTATCTTTTTATAAAAAAACATCCTGGCGAATCCCATAGTTTATTAAAACATGCAAACGGTATCATAAAATATATGCCAATTGATAAAAATACTACTGATATGTTAACACCTCTGTTTAATTTTACCAATAAATCTACACCAAATGACAATTATTATGGTGAAAATAGAATAAGTTCATCGTCAAGTGTTGTTAATGGTGGAAGCGGGACTAGTAAACGCTCTGTTAGCGAAACAAAAAAAAAATATGTAGCATCTCGTCAAAATTGGAAATGCCAGGATTGTTCTGAACAATTAACTGCTTGGTTTGAAGTGCATCATAAGATATCATTAGAAAATGGAGGCGGTAATCATATCGATAATCTTGTAGCACTTTGTAGAAATTGTCATGGTGCCCATACAGCATTGGATAATTTAGTATAATATTCTATTCTATAACTATTCTATAAGTATAGTATAATATAATGATAACGACTAAACTACTATTTATTAGTTTATTTATTTACATAATTTCAGCCATTTTATTATTTCACTATGATCCAACTGGGCATTTTAATATAGGCAGTGCCTCAACCGTATCCTTAACATTCTTTGGTATAATAGTTTTAATAATGCTAATTATTATGGGTTTAAAAAATAAAATATCAAATGGAGTGAATGGTGTTACTTCTAGTAATTTATGGTCTATTTTAAAAACTACTATCGTTATTATAGGCGGGTTATTAGTATTTATAGGAATAATATTTTTAATTTTTCATTTTATGAAAAACCCACCTGTATCAAAAGGAATATTTACTATTTTAAATATTATTATTTTCTCTCTCACTGTATTACTTCTTCTCTATTTTATAAAAGATTTAACATTTACTAACCCTTATATATTACTCATTAAAAATGTGATCATGTACATTCCCTGTTTAATATATAAACTGATCGGAGAGATTAAATACCAGTATAGTATTACAACACCTATATCAGTTATTATTTTAGGCGCCGACATAGTATTTATTTTATTGAATATTATCTGGAATAAAGCACATAGTTTCTATAAACGAAAAAAATCAAAGGATGGTCTATTGTTAGAAGGACCAGTATATATAAATAAAAATACAACATTAGGTACATTTGAAGATATGAAACCCACCACAGATAATGTGAATTATAGCTATCATTATGCTATATCATTTGATGTTTATATTAACGCGCAACCCCCTAATACCAACATAGCATACAGTAGTTATACCACATTATTCGATTATGGTGGAAAACCGACATTGTTATATAAGGCCGACGAAAATAAATTTAAGATTCAAGTTAAAATGAGTGATTATGAAATTAAAACCATATATATTGGCTCTGACTTAAAATTACAGAAATGGAATAAATTTTTGATAAATTATGATAGGGGCACATTAGATATTTTTTTGAACGATGATTTAATTTCTTCGGTTGGTTCAATTTCGCCATATATGTATTTGGATATTGTATCAGTAGGACAAAATGAAGGAATTAATGGAGGAATTAGAAATGTAGTTTATTTTAGGAATACTGTTATATAAAAAAATATATATAGATTATATACATAATAAAATGAAACTAATGACCATATTATTCATTATTACAGCAATTGTTATATTTTATTTTATTTATAAACGTATGACTAAACATGAAGTTATCACAAGTTTATCTGACGCAAAAGTTATGCAAACTATTAATGAAAAAACTTTAACGAAAAATAGTGGAACTAATAATTACACTTATGCTATTTGGACGTATATTGATAATTGGAATTATCGTTACGGAGAACCAAAAGTCATTTTTGGACGAACCGATAATTCGTCAAGCGATGGCTCAAACCCAGCTCCATCAGTTGTTTTAGGGTCCACTCAAAATGATTTAACCATATCAGTTACAACATATCCGGTAGGAGGAGATGCTGGCGGTGTTCCATTAGTGCACAAATGTTTGGTTAAAAATATTCCTCTTCAAAAGTGGACATGCATACTTATTAGTTTGTATGGGCGATCACTAGACGTATATTTAGATGGTAAATTAGTAAGAACATGTGTATTACCCGGTGTAGCAAAACCAAACACTTCATCGCCTGTTAAAATAACTCCCGATGGAGGATTTGACGGTTATACTGCAAAATTCATGTATTTAGACCATCCTACTAATCCACAGGAAGCATGGAATATTTACAAACAAGGCTATGGCTCAGGAGGCATATTTGGTAACCTTTTTAATAAATATCAGATAAAATTCGCTTTCATGGAAGATAATCACGAACAAGGCAGTTTAGTAATTTAATTTTTATAAATATATATATATAAATGACAAGTCTTCAAAACAATTCATTAGGCAGTATTTCTAGTGGCAATTTTACACCCGTATCTTCAAATAAAGTTACATTAAACGGAACAAAAGAATTCCTTGAATCTAACAGTCTTGTAGCAAAAACAGCTTTTTTATTACTTGTTCTTATTATATTTATTTTACTGTTACGCATTGGTATACAATTAATTTCGCACTTTTTAGCTCCATCTGCCACACCCTACCTTATTAACGGGATGATTGATGCTACTCAAATGCAAATTATCCCACAAGACCCAAATGTTGCACATGCTATACCTATTTTACGCTCAGTAAATGAAGCAGACGGCATCGAATTTACATGGGGAGTATGGACTTATATTAAAAATTTAAACCCGGAGAATAGGTATAAACATGTTTTTCATAAAGGAAACCATGATGTTAATACTTCCGATGGTATGAATTTTCCAAATAACGCACCTGGATTATACATAGCCCCAAATACCAACAATTTTGTAATAGTTATGAACACCTTTAACAAAATTAAGGAAGAAATAGTCATTAAAGATATTCCACTAAATAAATGGATTTCTGTTATTATTCGTGTTGAAAACCACAACTTAGACGTATATATAAATGGTGTTATCGTAAAACGTCATGTGCTTGCAAGTGTACCAAAACAAAATTATGGGGATGTTATTGTTTCGATGAATGGAGGGTATAATGGATACACTTCTAATTTACAATATTGGAATAGTGCTCTTAATATAAATGAAATCCAAAAGGTTGTAAATAAGGAACCAAATATGGAAATGACCGAAAAGGAACTTACCCAATCCGAGCCAAAATATTTCTCTACACGATGGTTCTTACAAGATCCATCTATGGATTATGGTGGATTATAAAATAAATGTATTAAATAAAAATAAATGTATAAAATAAAAATAAATGTATAGTAAAAAGAACATGCCTCTTTTTACTACTTGCATAAACCAGTCTATGAAACGAAAAATAAATATTTTAAAATCTAAACAACCAGGATATTTTATGACAAAAGCAGAAAGACATAAACGAGTTGCAACAAATACTCTTGTTCGCAGATCTCATCGAAGTAGCTATATGACATGCCCCGATCTCACATAATGTCCTTTATTATTAAGACAAGCGGCCTTTATTAAATATATAAAAGATAATGGTGGATTGGCTACTAATATAACAAGTTATATTGGCTACTAATATAACTAGTTATTTTACTGTTACAGAAGCAAATTTAAATGGTTTGATATTAAACAAAAACATTGACACTATCCGTGTTATTTTAATTAGTGGGTCTATTATAGCAATAATACAAGTGTATGATTCAGTTGAGCAAGCAGAAGCAGTTGACCCAGTTGAACGATTGGAACGTCAGCAATATCGAGACTATGAAAAAAATGTTCTTTGGTGCCTTTCTATTCAACCAATCTTTGAACGATTGGAACGTCAGCAAAGTCACGAATATGACTGAGATGTTCTTATGTGCCACAAAAATCAACCAACCTTTGAATAATTGGGACGTCAGTAGTGTCAAGAATATGAACTGGATGTTCGAAGGAGCCACAAACTTTGTTCAAGATCTCAGTGGATGGTGCGTTGAGTTGATACAAGAACTCCCCCGAGCTTTGCGGACGGTAGTGGGATTGCTAATTCTTCTGACACACAACTGCCACAATGGGGTACCGAGTGTCCTCCATAACTTTACATTCTATTAATTATGCTTACGAAAATATAATAAATTTTTATTTTATTATATTTTTATCATCATATTTTTATCATCATATTTTTATCATCATATTTTTATCATCTATTTTTGTCATCGTTATATAATTTAAGCAGTTGCCAAGTTTGCAGCCGGAACAGGTTGTCCTAGTTTAGCAAAATGTGGGCTCATGAATTGTTGTAAGTTAAAGTAGGTTAAATTACTATCACCTACATTGAGAAGAGTAGACAAAGATTCGTCTGGAATAATGTGCCGACCGTTATCCTTATCTTGAAGCGAATGAGTTCGAATGTATTTATTAATTTCGCGAGTAACCTCAGTTCGCGCCATTTCAGTCCCAATTGGATAACCAAGGAAAGAAGCCATCTTATCACTAATAAGAGTAGGTTTAACAAACCCGCTTGGGGCACGATTTCCTACCTTACGCTTTCGTTTATCAACACTTTTTTGTGCTGTTTTAAGCTCTCGTGTCCACTTTTTTTCAAGAGTTCGAAATTCAGATCGCAGTGAAGAGAGAGCAGTACTAACTTGTGTCATTTTAGTAAGAAATGAAGTAAACTCCTCGTGGAGATCAGTTGCAGAACTTTCGGCGACAACAACTGGTTCGGCAACAACTGGTTCGGCAACAATTGGTTCGGCAACAACAACTGGTTCGGCGACAACTGGTTCGGCGACAACCTTCTTTGCTCGTGATTTTTTTGGTTTAACGGTAGTAGGTGTAGAAGGCGTAAGAGTTTTTGGGACAGACTTAGGCGACATATTATACACTACATAGGTAGCGTTTCTTTATATTGATTTATTGGTTATTATATAACTGATTGAAATAACCAGGGTAGAGCTACTGCTGCATCGCTACTTTGTAGTGTCAATGAAGTTAATACATAATAAGCACCCATATTTTTATCATCATTATTAATGCCACTATATATTAGATTTTCACAAATACCAACACATATTTTTCTTAGAGTGTATAATGACATGTTCGTGGATAATGGTCTTGTTAAAGAAATAAATGGGTTACCGTGTGGATAAATACGAGCTTTAACTTGATTTGATATTTGAGCGCGATAAAACCAAATATCGCTCAATCCGTTGCACCAATTTATTATTTGTATATTGTTTAACTTATTAAACCATCGATGGTTTGTATAATGACCTAACGAATTTATAAATTGGAATAGTGAAATGATCCTAAAGTCTAATTCTTTTTCTAAATCAATAGCATCATTTTTAATAACGATATTTATAGTATTAGGACTCAGTCGTATTAGTTTTAATAGGTTATTATAAGTAGTTGCAGGAAAAGGTTGCATATTATAAGGGTTGTTAACACCTCCGTCAGGGTTTAAAAATAATTGCCAGAGAGAGAGAATATCGAATCCATAAATGAAACCATTCTTATCTTTAAAACTGTAAAATTGTTTGGGTGCTATTTTAGTTACAGGATCCATTGTAAAAAAATCGGTTTCATTTACACAAATGCTCCTATCTAAACATGCTGGACCTCTTAATCTATTTATTTTTTTAACAATATAGTGTCTGAAAAATCTCTGGATCTTAACTGCATTATATGTAAAACGTAACATATTATAAATTTTTGTTATTAAATACGATTTTGTTCCTGATTTAGTTAAAGCATAATGAACACATATTTGTTTCAATTGATTTAATGTATAATTTAATTTTAATACTAACATATATTCATGTGGTTTAGGTATTATAAAATCGGCTGCATGTATTCTTTTTTTACTTTTTATATGTTTAGGAGTAGGGGGTTTTAAATATGTTTCTATTAGATGATACGACATAACATATATATATATATATATATTTATTACCACTACATATATGTTTGTATCCTTTTTGTAAAAAATTGATTTAAGGATTATGGTAAGATATATACCATTAATACCCCCAGCATGTCTACATCCGTCCAAAATGGTTCCACATTCTCTGCCCAAACTGATTTCAAATACACCGCACCAAAGGCTAATAAGTCTGGTGGTAAAAGTGTTGGTATTCAAAGTGTTAAAGATAATAAGTCATTGCATTTGTCAACCCCACTTATGATGACATGGGGAGTTTCTGAATTTGTTAACAAGGTTACGGGAAATGTTGATAGTTATGATATGTCGTTGCAATTTCCACGCGAACAAGATGGAAACTATAACCAAGAAACTATTTCATTTCTGGCAGCAATGAAAGAGTTTGAGCAGAAAATTAAAACGGATGCATCGACGACAAAATGCAAAGAATGGTTTGGTAAACCAAGTATGCCTGAGGCTGTTGTTGATGCATTGTTTAACCCGATGTTGCGATATCCTAAGGATAAAGAGACAGAACAGCCTGATTTGACACGAGAACCAACACTTCGTGTAAAACTTCCGTGGTACGAGAAAACCTTCAAATGTGAAATTTATAATTTGGACAAGGAAATGATTTTCCCAAACCCTGATGACCCTGAACTTACCCCCGAAGATCTTATTCAAAAAACACAAAATGTTGCACTTGTTATGCAAACAGGCGGAGTATGGTTTGCAAATGGAAAATTTGGTGTAACGTGGAGATTGGTTCAAGCGGTGGTTAAACCATTGGTTTCAATCAATGGTAGCAATACATGTCATGTGCATATGGACGAAAAAACCATTTCATCGCTTAAAGAAGAAGGTGGGGCTACAAATGAAGGTGGCGATTCTACACAATCTCACGCTGATACAAATTCGTCGGCGACAATTGTAGAGTCTTCCGATTCAGAAGGCGACCAAGATCCAGAAGAGGTTGTTACACCTGAACCTGAACCGGTTGTTGTAGCACCACCTCCTGTTAAAAAGAAAGTTTTGAAAAAGAAAACTGTTCAAAAAAGCGCATAAATATTAAATTGATTCGTCGTATAATATAGTAATAAATGACACAATAATACTTTCGATGTGATATATCGACCTATAATTATTATTGTACAGTTGTAAAGATGAATTAATACTTTTCATTAATTTAATAGTTTTTTCATTTGATATTGTTACTGTGTAAGAAATATGTTTTAATAAATTATATATCGTCTCGTAAATATTAATTTGATAAATTAACATATCATATAAAACATTTCGTGTAGTTATAACATTAAACGATTTATGGTTTATAATAATATCAGTTAATTTAACAACATAGGTATTCTCCACTTTTTTATGCGACAAGTTTGTATTATCAAATGGTATAATAGTACATCTATCGATTAATTCTGTGGGTAAACAACTGATATTATTAATTAGAAATATATATTCGATACTACAACGTTTAGAACTAATATAGGTGTAAAAATGGTCTATTAATTCGTTATTAATTGAGCAAAAATTTTTACACAATATAATAAATTTACGATTGCTTGCAAGTTGTAAAATATGATTAAATATAACATTCCATAAATTCTTCGAAACACACCCTAAGAATTGGAAATTAACTTCAATATGTATATCGCTAATACGAAATATGTATTCATCTGAATTAAATGGGATTATTATTTTTTTTTCATACACTAAGTTACTATTGCTGAACTGGTTAATATAATTGATAGCGTATGTATATGTATCAGTGATTGGTGATCCATATAAAATAATATTTTTGTGTGATTTAGATATCATATTATTAGGTAAGTCTTTTGATATGTAATCTATAAATTTAGCCATATTATTATTATTATTATTATTATCATACTCAATTGTTTAATATATTAATGGTATAGAGTTTATGGTATAGAGTTTATGGTATATATAAATTTATGTATTTCATAAACCCTTATCATACAATATTTAATGATAATGATTGGATTTATAATGAAAAAAAACAAATAATAACATACGGCACGTGTTTAATAAATGTAACGAATATTTATATATATATACCTCTTGTAAAAAATAATGCATATAATAAACGTCTTATTCATAAATTCAATATATTTCTATATAAATTGAATATCAAATTACAAAACCGCAACACACATATTCCGAAATTATATTATAAAAAGGGTGAGTATGTTCCATTTGTTATTAAACTAAATACAAATAAATTTAACACGTCTTTATGGGAAAAATTATCCGTATATAATATTACCCGTATATAATATTACCCGTCTGTAATAAAATGTTCTAAATTCATTTGAATAACAAAAACCACAATTAATTGAACGGATGTAATCATCGCTATAATAGATACAGGAGGTGTATCTTTTGCTAACAAAATTAATTGTATTAATAATAATATAAAACTAATTGTATTAAATGTTTTATATTCGGTTGTCACATTATTATTTTTAATATGTTTGGAATATTTAATGTTAATAATAAGTAACCATATGGTAATTCCCAATATACATATCATAGGGATTAATACTCTTGATAATATGATATTTGGATTTACAAAAACAACTTTTAATAATATGAGAGAAAATAAGCCTCCTACAACACAGCTTAATCCTGCTACAATTGCCTTTGGAGATATCATTGTTACAAGATATCCTGAAATGATTAATGAATAAATTACCCATGTTAAATAAGTAGATTTTTTAAATTCAAAACTCATTATTATATTACTTGTATATTTTTTTATTACTTAATACATATTCGATTATGGCATCTACGGTGCAATTCTCCGCATCCTCTTTAAACATTTTTAACGATATAAATTCGGGAACCTTATGTGTAGGAGATTTATAGTATAAATATAAGCCATGTTTACTTTTGCGTAAAGATATTTCGTCGGTAATCGTTCTAATTATATTTTTATATTTATTTGCCATTATTTTCTCAATATCGATAAGTGTAATATCTATTACGTCTTTATCAATACTGGACAAGGAAATATTAATTTTACCGACTTGGGCATAATGACCATATTTACTTTTTTTAATAACTACTTGTTCATCTTTATAAAGACCTATTATTTTTTCGTCTTTACAAAGAACTATATCTTCAAGTGTATATTTTCCATTTTCTAATAAGCCTACATCTATATCTTTTCTCACATTTTTAAAAATAACTGCTTCATTATCATTTGGATCAGTATATTTAATAATCGGTCCATATTTACCAACCATATAAATGTGGTTGGTGTCAATAACTATTTGTTTTTTTGTATTAACCGGCGATACTGATTCAATGTCTCTTAAACATTTTTCACACACATTATACCAAATCATTTCATTCTTCGCAATTTTATCTAAATCATTTTCCATATTTTCAGTATACTTATATTCAAATAGGTGTTGATAATGTTTAATAAGGAATTCTATTACCATTATTCCTACACTTTGAATAACCAGTTTATTTTTTTCATTACCAAATTCGCGATCATGTTCAATTTCATTTAATTTGCTAGGAAGCAATTCATACTCTACACACGACATTTTCTTACCAATTATATTATCACATTTGACATACCCTCTATCTTGGATTTTTTCTATGAGAGATGCAAATGTAGATGGTCTTCCAATGCCTTTTTCTTCAAGCAATTGCACTAATTTTGCTTCTGTATAATGTTGTTTCATTTCCTTCATTGATACCTTAGACGTAATTTTTTTATGAGATTTTAAAGATTTTAAAGTTCTCATAAAATTAAATTCGCGGTTTTCTCTCTCGAACCCACCCACCACCTTCCAACCAGGAAATACGGATTGTTCCGTCGAATACCTATATTCTTTATTTTGAGGGGCCGTTATACATCCAGTTACTCCACTATATATAGCAGTAGACATGCAGCTTTCAACCGTATTTCTCCATATTAAAGCATATAATTTTCTCTCTTTATGGTTAAAATCTCCGTCTTTGTCTAGAACCGAGCGATTAATATCAGTGGGACGAATAGCTTCATGCGCATCTTGTGTATGAGTTGATGCTTTACCATTACCGACAGTATTTTTCGAACCCATTCTAAATAAATTCTCTGATATGTAATCATCACCCCATTTTAGTTCAACATATTCTTTTACTGTCTGTAAAAATTCTGTGCTATATATATTACTATCTGTTCTCATATAGGTAATCAACCCTTTCTCATACAGTGATTGACATAATTTCATAGTCTCTTTTGGACTCATTCGTAATTCAGTATTAACAGTTTGTTGAATACGGCTAGTAGTAAACGGGTTAGGGGGGTATTTAATTGATTCGCGTATACTATTACATTTATACACATATGTAAAATCCTTGCTCTCTTCTAAAAATAGTTTCATTTCATACTTTTCGACAAATTGATGCGTTAATACAAAAGGAATATTTAATTGAGTAAAATATCCCGTTGTTGTATAAACCATTTTACCAGGCGATTTATTAACGTCTAACTGATTTTCATAAATTATTCTTAACGCTGGTGTTTGACAACGACCCGCCGATAAACCCGTTTTAGTATTTTGTGATATATGTGCCCATAATAATGGCGAGATTTTAAACCCAACCATTATATCCAAAATTTGTCTCGCTTGTTGTGCCCTCACCGTATTCATATTTATAACTGTATGCGTTTTAATAGCTGTTTTAACAACTGTCTCAGTAACTTCGTGGAAGATAATACGTTTTGTTGTTGATACTGGTAAATCGAACACTTGACATATATGCCACCCAATTGCCTCTCCTTCTCTATCATCATCAGTTGCTATAATTACCTCATCAGAACCTTTTATTAACTCTCTAATCTTGTTAATTTGTTTTTTTTTTTTTTCAATAATTTTAAAAGTAGGTTTAAAATTATTTTCTATGTCCACATCTTTTAGATTTTCAAGATGTGTAATATGACCATAAGAAGCAATACATTTATACCCTGCGCCCAAATAACTCTCTATCGTGGAACATTTAGCAGGCGATTCAACAATAACAACTGTTGTTTTTTTGCTCATTGTTATATGTATTTATATGTATGATTATTTATAAATCAATTTTTGTTTTTATAATCCAAATAATTTACATTTTTACCGGTATTTGGTTTTTTAACTGGATTATTTAAATCAATTGTTTTTTCCTTTCTTAAAGCACTGTCAATGTAAATTTCCTTTAATAATTTACCAATTTTAAATGACCCCTCGTGTTGGTCTAATTTATTATTTTCAATCTCTTCTAATACATCAACAAACTGTTTAAACATGTTTATATTTAATTCATCTTTAACCATTTTATTGTATATGTCGGTATAATTATTATATAAGAAATTACAGTTCTTCAAACATAATTGTTTGAAGAATTCCTTATTTTTACTTTTCGGATACTGTGTTAATAAACTCAAATATGCATTAACATCATGACGGATTTTGATGCTATGTTTTATCTCTCTAATTTTATTGGTTTGATCTTCAACATTATTTTCTTTAATCATTTCTTGTAATTTCAAACGTTCATCGGGATTCATTTAGAGATAATATATATATTATTTTCTCTTTAATATATATATTAAATGAAAGGAGGAGATAGCGACGATATTTACGATAGACATCATGACAGAACAAGTGATAACACACTGCAATTTAATAATAATGATTTAACCGCAACTACCTTAACATCGCGATTAGTTGACAAATATTTTCCCTTTGAAAAGAGGGCAAATTTAAAATACGTGGATTTAAAATCCACTAAATTTACTACAATAGATGTTCACGCATTATATGGATTCGAAAATTTAGAAGCTGTTTTTAATATGCAAAATATTGTAATAATAAAAGAAGAAGCGTTTAAAAATTGTAAAAAATTAAGAGACATTGACCTTAGTATGGAGTTAAAATATATATACCCAGAAGCGTTTGCTAATTGCGAATCTCTACCTTCTCTGCAATTTTCGTCAATTATTTCATTTATTGGTAATGATGCATTCAATCATTGTATTTCCGTTAAAAAAATTACCATTCCGCGACAAGCAGGAGAAGATAAAATAGATAAAGACGATTTAGACAGAGTATTTGCTAGTGAGTTCGCCATCACACCGTTTGTTATTGGTAAAGATGCGTTTCACGAATGTTCAGCATTAACAGATGTAGAAATTTATAATGATTCGTTTAAGTTTCAATCACGTGTATTCTATAAATGTATTGCTCTTGAAAGAATTATACTACCAGGTAATTTACCATCAATAATAGATCAGTTGTTCTGGGACTGTAAAAGTTTAACAACTATTAATTTACCACCCTCTGTAAAAATAATAGGAACACGTGCATTTTTGGGATGCGACGAATTACAATTTATAAATTTACAAGCTATTCATACAATAGGAATGGAGGCATTTATTAATTCACCTAAATTGGTTGGTGTCTTATCATATCCCGACTTGCTTGACAAACGTGATGAGTGGGCTGACCCGATGGCAACTGTAACATTGTCCGCAGATGCTGTTCATCCGCCATCACGTGATGAACTTCAAGGATTAACAGTTGAGGCGTCTGTTGGTTTGGTCACGGATCCCCGACCCCTCCCGGTTGATTCATGGGGGTTATCGGACGATGAAATCAATACGTTGGTAAGTCAGGACCCCGCTTCCAATACGGGAGTGGGGGAGCGCAGCGCCCTCGATAATTGGGATTTGGACCCTGACGATGAAGAAGTTGTTGTCATTCCGATTCCTCCCCCAGGTTCTGCCGTGCACAGAGCACGCATGGATGATCTGTATGACACCGACACTGACAGTGACGACGGTGAAGACGGTGATACAGAACACGATGCACAAGGTGTTGAGAAGAAATCCAAGAAAGCTCATAAAACTAAGAAAGCTCATAAAACTAAGAAAGCTCATAAAACCAAGAAAGCTCATAAAACTAAGAAAGCTCATAAATCTAAGAAAGCTCATAAATCTAAGAAAGCTCATAAATCTAAGAAAGCTCATAAAACTAAGAAATCTCATAAAACTCATAAAACTAAGAAAGCTCATAAAACTAAGAAAGCTCATAAATCTAAGAAAGCTCATAAAACTAAGAAAGCTCATAAAGCCTAATTGTTATAACCATTAGATTATAAACGATTCTTAAAATATTGCATCAATCGGTGATTCCTGACTTACATGTGGGTATTGAGTATTTGGGATATTATCGAACATTATAACCATTAGTTATCTAAATAATATCACTAATGGTTATAATGTGGTTTCGCGAGGATTGTATATTCTAAACCCATGATATAACATTGCTATTAACCCTGTTGCCAATAAAACAGGAAATACTTTAACATTTGATTTAGCTCCGTAATACCCGATGTAAATAAGTAATGGAGCTACTACAATAACATGAAATAAATAGACACGTTTTAAATACTCTGCTTCTTGATTTTTAGACATATTTTTTTTGTCGGATTGTTTATTCCTCTGTTGCGGTTTGAATATAGCATCTATTGTATTAGGTCCTAACGCATTACCAGAATACATAATTAAATCACAATTATATCTGTAATCATACCACGCCATGGCTACATAAGAAATGGTAAAAATGACTGGTAACATAAAAGCATTTTTTAAAGCGGGTGAAAACCAATATAACATCATAATTAGAAAGGAAAAAAATAAACATTTTGGGTTTGGATGATAGGGTTGATCAACAAATATACCTCCTGCCATTTTCTTTATATATACTCTCTCTACATATTTTAATTAATAAATTTAATGCTCGGAGTTAAATAATTCACTTTTATAAGTATATGTATTCTTTAATAAATTATTCATAGTATATATTTCACCTTGTTGATTAATAATTAATTTGTGACAAAAGTCTTGCAAATATGAATTATTTGTATAAAGCAATAAACGATTGGTCATGTTTATTGCAACTTGATGATGTGGTATCATATGTTCTAAATAACTGTTGTCTGTTATTTTCATCATGTTCATCATTTTAACATGTTCGTCAGGTTTAAAAAATAATGGATTACATTCGTTATCTTTGGACTTAGATAATAATGGATTATATATATCCAATGTTGTGCGTTTATTACCTAACGTATAGTTTAGACCATTAAAGGGTGAATTTGGTAATTTACTTTTCATCATTTCCATTTCCCATATTTCATAATTTTGTTGCCATATAATAGTTCTTGCTATATAAAGCATTTTAGGGTTTTGAGATTGTGACAACAATAACTTAGACATGTCTACTGCAACTTGATGGTGAGGGATCATGTGTTCTAAATATTCAACGTCGGTTAATGTATCAGTGCATGGGTTAGACTCCATTTTCTTTATTTATAATCTCTCTACATATTTAAATGTTTGGAGTTCAACCACTCTCCTTTATAAATAAAGGAGGAAGAGAGAAATAATTCAACAGTCTTCTAATACAGACCGTCGGTAGATTATATGAAAATTCTTATTAAAGGGACAAATGTCTGTTTAATTTCCATAAATACATTTTAGATTTTGTATCAACCTTTTCGTTATCATACATTAAGAGATAATATAATCTACCATTACTTCTAGGTATAAAACACCCTGGATCCCTCCAATGAACATAACTGTAACAATTACCTTCAAAATATTTGGTTTGTTTAGTATTCATCATATTAATTATATCATTATTCATACCTGATTGATGATATAAATTTTTAATACTACGACAAAATGGAAGTTTTTGTAATTGTTCCCATTTATCTACGCGTGTCCGCGATAATAACATATTAACAACGGGATGTTTAAATCCGTTAAATTCATACAATATTTTCACAATAAGTTCATTTGGCAATTTACCTATAATAGATAATGCATACCAATATGTTGTCGTAGCCAATGACATAGTTTAATCAGTTTTTTCATGGTTACCGTTTATAGTTTTATAATTCAATTTTACAGATTATTATCATTATTGTTATCAATAAAATTGATTAACTTCTTAACTTCTTAACTTATTTAACAATCAAATAAATAAGGGATGGGGTTTATTTCTGTATTCTACCGAGTGTTAGAATCGCACAACATCGAGGACCTTACTGAGGAGAAAGCGCAAGAATATTATGAGTGTTCTCTTGATGAAATTAAATACCTATTAAAAAAAAATAAACGATATATTAAAGCGAGAATCACCCGACCTAAAACAGTTGTGGACATAGACAAATTAAAACTTTGGGCCGACGAAAATGAATATACAGGAAAGTTAAATATGATACGTATAAATATTTGGTGTAGAAAGAATGAAATTAAATATAAACCAGACATCAAATTATTCTATAACCCAACAGGTGAAAGTAACGAAAGCGACGAATGGGTTTTTCCAACGGACTTTTATAGCACTAATATTTTCGACTACTATTTGACTTACTAATGTGTAATAAAGGACTACTAGATTGAATATAGAAAAAAACAAGTTGACTTGTTTTTGATTCTGGTTTTTTGGTTGAATAATACTATTTGGTAGCATACTCAGGGGGAGTAGATTTCAATGGACAATCGCATTTTTTATGTGAAAGTGAAACATAAAGTCTTTTACAATTAGAACACCTATACCTATATATTGGTTCCAGTTCAGATTGTCCATATTTATCGATGTAAAAGGCAGGGGAACCGACGCCTAATATAACAGGTCGTCCTAAAATATCATAACCTATATCGCCTTCTTTGGCACCAAGCCAAGCAATTCCTGTCACATATTTCAATTCCTTTGTAGGGTTTGCAATACTTGAATGTAGTTTATATGCAGAAAGGTTATAAACTACAAATTCGGTAGATCCTATAAAACCAATCGGTTTATCACGTACATCAACGAGTTCAATTTCAGGATCATTATAATGATGGTGTGATTTACGAAGGTTATGTCGAATACCCATGGTCATAGCACTATATCCAGGAGGCGTGGACGAATCTTCGCATGGAAGCCTATCATCAACCGCTTGTTCTTGTTGGATAACTGTTAGTTGTTCGTAATGTTTACAATTTCCACACATAGTATATGACGTGATGAATAATATACCTATTGTTACCAAAAGAAGTTCAATTTTATAAACAATCTACTCATTTCTCTCTTCTTAAAATTTATATGTATACATCTACAATGACTACTCTAATCATAGAACCGCCTAATGTTGAATTAATAGGACTGTTAAATAGGATTAACGTATATGAATCGGGTATTTATAATGATTAAATGGAAGTGTTTGTAATTGTTTCCATTTATCTACGTGTGTCCGCGATAATAACATATTAACCGTATGATGTTTAAACCCGTTAAATTCATACAATATTTTCACAATAAGTTCATACAATATTTTCACAATAAGTTCATACAATATTTTCACAATAAGTTCATACAATATTTTCACAATAATAGATAATGCACACCAATATGTTGTCGTAACAAATGACATAGTTTAATCAGTTTTTTCATGGTTACCGTTTATAGTTTTATAATTCAAATTTACAGATCATTATTATCATTATGAGGGGATACATCTAAATAATCGTTTTGTGATTCATTGTATAATTCTAATGTATCAACCGGTAACACACCATATATAGGGTTTGTATATGAAACATTGTCTCTGTTTAAATGTGGTATTTGTTCACGGCGCGTATTGACTTTATAACAACAAATAATTATAAATACAGATATTAATATCACCCCTGTTCCTATTATAATTCCCCGATATATTGTAATTTCTATATTACTACTTTTACCAATGTCATAATTTTTCATTATAACGGTCGCATTCGTGCTAGTATTAGTTGTGTTTGTAGTAGTCGTTCCAGTTGTGGATGTGGTCGTAGTAGTTGTGGTCGTTCCAGTTGTGGATGTGGTCGTAGTAGTTGTGGTCGTTCCAGTCGTAGTTGTAGGCGTAGTAGTAGTGGTTGTAGGTGTAGTAGTAGTGGTCGTTCCAGTTGTGGTAGTAGTAGTCGTTCCAGTTGTAGTTGTGGTCGTTCCAGTTGTAGTTGTGGTTGTAGGTGTAGTAGTAGTAGTCGTTCCAGTTGTGGTAGTCGTAGAAATAAACTCTGATAAGTTGTAGTCACTTTTTACAAGAAAATAACTGTTGTTATTATTAACATATTTAAAATCGTCGTATAAATTAGCATAAGTATGATTGACTAATGATAAAGAGTTGCATGATGGTTGACGAGTGCATAAATCGATAGCATTTAGCATGCATCCATTTGGTTCTAAATCGTCTATATTGTATTTATCACAATTAATACTCGTAGTCACTTGGGAAGGTATACCTGATGCATTCATTTTTACAAGATATTCGGGATAAACATCATATTGAATGTTATATGTGCAACCATTTACGCAGTTTTCAACGAATGGTGGTAATACGTTATCCGCATTTTCACAATCACATGTCGCGGTTTGTTCCCATAACTCACAACCTATTAAGCATTCATCAATGCCCACTGATTGTGAGAAAAAACAATATGTTGTACATGAATAATAATATTCGCAGTCCTTAACAAATATAACATCGTAAGCTGGTGGAACAGTTATAAATGCTGCATATGGGACTGAAAAATAACGATATGAATGCATACCTTTCACAGAAATAATGTTTCGCGTATCGTCTGAATTAGCATCGTTGTTAAAAAAATCTATTTTAACAAATGATACATAACTGGTATAATTAACTATACTGAGATCAAAACTATTTATTGTATCAGTAAGTATACCCAATGTTACATAATCTTCGTCATTATGACTTACACTAACATAAGCATTAGTGGAAGAATTGCCAAATGTATTAACTACGATATCATGACCCGGACCATTTTTAATAACTTCGTTAATAAAAGCAAATATAATACCATAGTTTGGTTTAAATGATATGAATGTAGATGGCGTGTCCTCTAAAATAAAAGACATGTTCACATTTTTAAACGGTGTATAGGAAGTTGTATTTGATGAGATGATTACTCCTCCATCGAAGGTTACATCTTCTGTATGACCGTTATGATAATACCTAACGATATCGTCTACGAAATTATTATCTGAATAATCTCCTATATTATTATTATCATAACTAACGTCATTATACCCCCAAGCTCCTGGTAAGAGCTGGATGCACGAATCTGTATATTTCTCTCTAATCATATAATTTCCACTTTTCAGATTATTAAATTCAAAATTGTTTTTGACTGTTGTATTAATTGGTTCGTTTACATCATGTAATCCATTATGATTTAAATCAATATAAACGGTATGTTGTTGTCCTTTACCGTGACTTAATACATGATACCAAAAATACCCATAAATCGTATGTGAATCTCTCACATCGTAAGATGTATATTTTGTGAAACTAATCGAGGTTACATTTGTATTTAAAGGTTCGCCTAAGTCGTCAAGCGTTAACCATTTATCGTCGTTGTTATAATGGACGTATCCTAAACATTCGGTTGCATTTGCACATTCGTTTTTACATTCATATGATGTATTGTAAGTGGCTAAAACATGAGAGGTATTTAACACAGATGAAAATATTTGTGAGGATGCATCTCCGACACTATCGCTTAAATAGGATAGACGATAATCTATTGTTGGGTTATTTCCCATAAATAATAAATACGTTGAGCATAAAATACTAAATAATCCCATTAGATTGTTATAAATTATACCATCATCTTTTTAATTAAAAAATAACGCTTATAGAGTTTCTTTCCCGATTGTTCATACCCGTTTGATTTTCTCACCGGTTCCATTTTATAATTGTTTGTTCGTAATAATTGACGGATAATATTAATTAATGGGAAAATTTGCTTTACAGATGCGTTATTATGCAGTGATGTTAATAGCGAAGAACTATAATAACATTTAATATCTGACATTTTTAATATTAAACGTTTATATAAAACATTGTCAAGTAAAATATCCCTTTCTATTAGTGTTCCGTCTAATAATTCAAGTGATTCAATTCCGATTTCATTTAATATTTCTAAATACAATTTATCCATTTATTTTATATTAATGTAATATAATTCTATCGAATATCTTCTTAATAGTGCGATTTGTTAAAAAATTGAAATAATTATTATACATACAATATATATATACAACATACAACAAACATACAACAAACATACAACTATGTTGACAATTCACACAATCAAACAATACACTATGAAATGTCCTCCTATGATAGGTTTAGAACGTGAGCATAAAATTCAAGAAAAATATAATACATTTAATGCGGTAGGTGGTGGAAAAAAATTTATTACGGATACACAAACCATTTTACTTAACCAATTGTTCCATTTTACCAAAAATGATTTCCCTTATTATACCACAAAAAATATCGAACATTGGGTATGTTGGTATGGAAAAGACATTTCAGTCTCAGAAATAATAAATAGTATTGGAAA
>Ga0209223_10000767_pt1 | contig 36838 bp, 30 predicted proteins | sample COG_06_FD_184750 | JGI IMG/M metagenome (GOLD analysis project Ga0209223, IMG submission 184750) | Pelagic Microbial community sample from North Sea - COGITO 998_met_06 (SPAdes) (version 2) | ecosystem: Environmental > Aquatic > Marine > Neritic zone/Coastal water | place: Helgoland, sampling...
ATATATACAGTGGTATAATAACAAAAGAATACATCAATATTTAAATTATTTAACTCCTTTAGAAATGGAGACAAAATTAAAAAATCCTAAAAATAAACGAGCTGCCTAAAATTGTAACATTTTTTGTGGGTATACCAGTTTTTTTAACTCAATACTAAATTTTACTTTTCTATACATAAAATGCCCCCAAATTGTGTCTAACTTTTTGGGGGCACTGTATTTGAAGGAGCTTTTTTTATAAGTTATCTTATCAACTTTTTATACTTGATTCGCTTAGGCATCAAGTCACCACCCAAACGTTTCTTTTTATTCTCTTCATATTCAGAAAAACTTCCTTCAAAGAAATAAACCTGAGAGTCTCCCTCAAAGGCTAATATATGAGTACATACTCTATCCAAGAACCATCTATCATGCGATATTACTACAGCACAACCCGCAAAGTTATCTAACCCTTCTTCTAAGGCTCTCAGTGTGTTTACATCCAAATCATTCGTAGGCTCATCCAAAAGTAAAACATTCCCTTCTTCTTTAAGCGTCATAGCCAAATGAAGCCTATTACGCTCACCACCTGATAAGGTTGTTACCTTTTTATTTTGCTCAGATCCACTAAAGTTGAAACGACTCAAATAAGCTCTAGAATTCACCATTTTTCCTCCCATCATAACCAAATCTTGCTCATCAGCAAAGTTTGCCCAAATCGAACGCTCTGGATCAATGTCGGCATGAGATTGATCTACGTAAGCAATCTTTGCAGTTTCTCCAACAGTAAATTCACCACCATCTGCTTTTTCTTCTCCCATGATCATTCTAAAGATCGTTGTTTTACCAGCTCCATTCGGTCCAATAATACCAACAATTCCATTGGGTGGCAAACTAAACTCTAAATTGTCATACAGTAATTTATCGCCAAAAGCTTTTGACACACCTTTAGCGTCAATTACATTGCTTCCCAAACGAGGACCATTTGGAATGTATATTTCAAGCTTTTCTTCTTTTACTTTTTGATCTTCGTTCATCAATTTATCATAACTCGCCAAACGCGCTTTAGATTTAGATTGACGTCCTTTTGCTCCTTGTCGAACCCAGTCAAGCTCACGCTCCAATGTCTTCTGACGTTTAGAAGCTGTCTTGTCTTCTTGAGCCATACGCTGCGACTTCTGATCTAACCATGAAGAATAATTTCCTTTCCATGGAATACCTTCTCCACGATCCAATTCTAAAATCCAACCTGCAATATTATCCAAAAAGTATCTATCATGCGTTACTGCAATCACGGTTCCTTTGTATTGAGCTAAATGATGCTCTAACCAATGTACCGATTCTGCATCCAAGTGGTTGGTAGGCTCATCTAGTAACAATATATCAGGCTGTTGCAATAACAAACGACATAACGCAACTCTACGTCGCTCACCTCCCGATAATACAGAAATTAATTTATCAGGCTCTGGAGTACGTAAGGCATCCATAGCAATCTCCAACTTAGTATCTAATTCCCAAGCATCAGAAGCATCTATTTGATCTTGTAACTCTGCCTGACGGTTCATCAATTGTTCCATCTTATCAGCATCAGAATACACTTCTTCTAAACCGAATTGATCATTGATTTTATTGTATTCATCTAAAACAGCTACTGTTTCTGCAACTCCTTTTTTAACGATGTCTAATACAGTCTTTGTTTCATCTAAAATTGGTTCCTGCTCTAGAAAACCAACAGAATACCCAGGTAAAAAATTAATATCTCCTTGGTAATTTTTATCTACACCTGCAATAATTTTTAATAGAGAAGATTTACCTGATCCATTCAAACCTAAAATACCAATCTTAGCACCATAGAAAAAACTTAAGTGAATATTTTTTAATACTTGTTTTCCTGTACTTTGGTAGGTTTTACTTAACCCTGACATGGAAAAAATGACTTTTTTATCGTCTGACATATAGTGTGTTTTTTACTTATTATTTTTTTCTTAACCCATTCAAATGAAATTCAATTGAAGCTAAAAATTAAGATATACAAATATCGTAAAATTGAACGAAAATTTGCCGTTACTCTTTGAAAATAAATCTTCAGCAACAGTAGGTTTAACAATAGCGAAAAGGTAACATTCTTATAACATTGTAGAAAATTCTTTAAAAACAATATTGTTTATATTCATTCTAAATAACTACAACCCTATGAAAAACCTAAAGCTAATAAGATTACTGATGCTAGTCCTAAGCCTAAATTCTTGCTGGCCGATAGAAGAACAGTGTTGTACCGAACCTTTTAGAGAATCGGAATATAAAGCAATAACTCTTCAACGAGAAATTTTAGAAAGCACAGTACAATTGATAGAGCCTAAAACTTTAATAGAAAATGCTGGAAAAATATACATCAAGGATAACCTCCTATTCATTAATGACAAATACAAGGGATTTCATGTATTTGATAATACGAACCCTAACACTCCAAAAAAAATAAATTTCATCAATATTCCTGGAGCCACAGATATGGCCATTCGAAATAATATAATTTATGTGAACCAAGCTACTGATTTAATCAGTTTAGAATATCTCTTTTCAGAACAAAGTATGTCGGTAGTTAAAAGAATAAAAAATGTATTTCCTGAACTTTATTCACCTGATGGCTATCACGAATACGGCTTAAAGGAAGATGAAATAGTAGTTGATTGGAAATTAAAAAAATAACACATGAAAAAATATATTTTACTTACAAACGTCCTTTTTCTTTTTGCTTGCTCTAGCGATCAAGATTCGGTTGGGGCGAATGAACAGAGCAATGATGGCCAAGGAGGTTCATTAGCGACTTTTGCCCTAAAAGGAGATTATTTATATACCGTAGACGACAACGATTTAAATGTTTTTAGCATCGTTGATCCCAAAAATCCAACACTAGTAAATACGGTATTCATCGGTTTTGATATTGAAACCCTATTTGGACACAAAGACTATTTATATATAGGTTCTCAAAATGGAATGTTCATTTATGGAGTCACAAACCCAGAGTTTCCTGAAAAGCTTTCAAGTGTAGAACATTTTACAGCATGTGATCCTGTAGTAGCAAATGACACGCATGCTTATGTCACGTTACATTCAAATTCGTTCTGTGGCAATAACATCAATACATTAGAAGTCTATGATGTCACAACCGTTACGGAACCGATACTCATAAACACAAGAAACTTATCAGCTCCGAAAGGTTTAGGTTTATATCATAACTACCTAATTGTTTGCGATGATGAGATAAAAATATTTGATATTTCAGATCCTCAAAACTCAATTTTAGTCACCAGTATTAATAAAGAAGCATTTGACGTTATTATCTCCAATGACCTATTAATTGCCATAGGATCTGAAGGTCTACATCAATACAAATTAAACTCAAATAACATGGCAGCTATTGAACATTATAGCTCTATACAATTTTGATAAAAAAGAAAAAGGGATTATTCTAAAATAATCCCTTTTCAATATCATAAATGATTTTTATGCTTGGCCAGTTGGTCCAAAATTCATTGGAATCGGCGTTTCTTCAGGTTCATTAATTTTTCCATTCGCAGCTTCAAATCTTTTGATATTCTCAGCTAAAGCTTTGGTCAACCTTTTTGCATGCTCAGGTGTTAAAATAATTCTTGATTTTACTTTTGCCTTGGGAGTTCCTGGCATTACATTGATAAAATCTACTATAAATTCCGATACCGAATGATTGATAATTGCGAGGTTAGAATAAGTTCCTTCCGCTACTTTCTCATCCAATTCAATATTCAATTGTCCGTCTTTTTTCTGTTCTTCATTCATAAGTTAAAGATATAAAAACTATTTCAAAAAAAGATTGGTTCACAATTTCTCGTGAACCAATCTTAGTATATTTAAAAATCAACTAGGTTAATCTTAATTCAAACTTTCTTCGATTTCCTCTTTAGGACCAACGATTAAGTTATTGTAAGAACGCATACCTGTACCGGCAGGAATTCTCTTACCAACAATAACATTTTCTTTCAATCCTTCTAAGTTATCAACTTTACCACTTACAGCAGCCTCATTCAATACTTTTGTAGTTTCCTGGAAAGAAGCTGCAGAGATGAATGATTTAGTCTGTAACGAAGCTCTTGTAATACCTTGTAAGATTTGCTCTGCGGTTGCAGGTCTCGCCTCTCTTGCTACTACTAAGTCTTTGTCTTCACGACGTAATAAAGAGTTCTCATCTCTAAGTTTACGAGCAGAAATAATTTGTCCTGCTTTCAACTCTTCAGAGCCTCCAACTTCTTCAACAACTTGCATTCCATAAATAGCATCATTTTGCTCGATAAAGTCATTTTTATGAACCAATGCATTCTCCAAGAATAATGTATCTCCAGAATCAATAATTCTAACTTTACGCATCATTTGACGCACAACTACTTCAAAATGCTTGTCATTAATTTTTACCCCTTGTAAACGGTATACTTCTTGAATTTCATTTACCAAGTACTCTTGTACTTTTGCTGGTCCTTGAATTTTAAGAATATCATTAGGAGTTGTCGCTCCGTCTGATAATGGCATACCTGCTTTGATAAAGTCATTCTCTTGTACTAGGATTTGATTAGAAAGTTTTACTAAGTACTTTTTAATATCCCCTAATTTCGATTCAACGATAATCTCACGGTTACCACGCTTAATTTTACCGAAAGAAACAACACCATCCGTTTCAGCAACTACTGCTGGGTTTGAAGGGTTACGTGCTTCAAATAATTCCGTTACACGAGGTAAACCTCCTGTAATATCCCCTGCTTTACCTGATTTACGAGGAATTTTAACTAAGACTTTACCAGCCTCAACTACATCACCATTGTCCACCATTAAGTGAGATCCTAAAGGTAAACTGTAAGAACGTAATGCCTCACCGTCTTCTCCTTCAATAATCAATGCAGGAATGATTTTCTTATTTTTAGATTCAGTAATTACTTTTTCTTGGAATCCTGTTTGCTCATCAACTTCTACCGTGTAGTTAATTCCTCTTTCAACATTGTCAAAGACGATTTTACCACCAAACTTAGAAACGATTGTACCGTTAAAGGCATCCCATTGACAAACAACTTCTCCTTTTTTGATCTTCTTCTTTCCTTTTACGAAAACATGAGAACCATAAGGAATATTGTTTGAACTCAATACCAATCCAGTTACTTCATCAACAATTTTAATTTCAGAAGTTCTAGAAATTACGATATCAACCAAGTTACCTTGTCCATCATCACCTTTTACAGTATCAAGATCTTCAATTTCTATTTTACCGTCAAACTTAGCGATCAACTTGTTGTCCTCAGAAATATTTCCGGCAACCCCACCAACGTGGAATGTTCTCAATGTTAACTGAGTCCCAGGCTCTCCAATAGACTGTGCTGCAATAACACCAACAGATTCTCCTCTTTGAACCATAGTACGAGTTGATAAACTCTGACCGTAACATTTAGCACAGATACCTGTTTTAGCTTCACAAGTCAATGGAGATCTTACTTCCACAGAATCAATACCAGACAATTCAATTTCTTTAGCCAATTCATCAGAGATCAATGTTGAAGCACCTAATATAACTTCTTTAGTTACTGGGTGAAGTACATCGTGCAATGTGAAACGCCCAACAATTCTTTCACTTAATGATTCAACGATTTCATCATTTTTCTTCAATGGAGCAACTTCCAATCCTCTTAATGTACCACAATCATCCTCATTGATAATAACATCTTGAGATACATCAACCAAACGACGTGTTAAGTAACCAGCATCTGCCGTTTTCAAGGCAGTATCGGCAAGTCCTTTACGCGCACCGTGGGTTGAGATAAAGTATTCCAAAATTGATAAACCTTCCTTAAAGTTAGAAAGAATAGGGTTTTCAATAATTTCTCCACCAGAAGCTGTAGATTTTTTAGGCTTCGCCATCAATCCACGCATTCCTGTTAACTGACGAATTTGCTCCTTCGATCCACGGGCTCCAGAATCAAGCATCATGTATACTGAGTTAAATCCTTGTTGATCTTCTCTCAAACGTTTCATCGACAATTCAGTCAAACGGTTGTTCGTTGATCCCCAAATATCAATTACTTGGTTGTAACGCTCTTTGTTCGTTAACATACCCATGTTATAGTTAGCCATAATTACATCCACTTCTTCATTCGCAGCATCAATCATGCCTTGTTTTTCAGCAGGGATAATAATATCTCCTAAGCTAAATGATAGTCCACCTTGGAATGCAAAGGTGAATCCCATTGTTTTAATATCATCTAAGAATTTTCCTGTTGTAGGAATATCAGTAGCTTTTAAAATTCCACCAATAATATCTCTTAAATTCTTTTTAGTCAATACCTCATTAATATATCCAGCTTTTGCGGGTACCACTTCATTAATTAAAACTCTACCAACAGTAGTTTTAATAATTTTAGTTACCTGATCACCATTTTCATCAATGTCTTGCGTTCTTACACTAATTCCAGCATTTAAGTTTACTTGCCCTTCGTTATAAGCAATATTCACTTCTTCAGGAGAGTAGAAAGTCAAACCTTCACCTTTAATAGGCACTTCAGGAGTTGAAATTCTCTCTTTCGTCATATAGTACAATCCAAGTACCATATCCTGAGAAGGTACAGTTACTGGAGCACCATTGGCTGGATTCAAGATATTGTGTGATGCTAATAACAACATCTGAGCTTCTAAAATAGCTTCAGGTCCTAATGGCAAGTGAACCGCCATCTGATCCCCATCAAAATCGGCATTAAAGGCCGCACAGGCTAATGGGTGCAATTGAATTGCTTTACCTTCAATTAATTTAGGTTGGAAAGCTTGGATTCCCAAACGGTGCAGCGTAGGCGCACGATTTAGCAATACTGGATGTCCTTTTAAAACATTCTCTAAGATATCCCAAACTACAGGCTCTTTTTTATCTATAATTTTCTTTGCAGATTTTACAGTCTTAACAATTCCTCTTTCAATCAACTTACGGATTACGAAAGGCTTGTATAATTCTGCTGCCATATCTTTTGGCAATCCACATTCAGACAATTTCATTTCTGGTCCAACAACAATTACGGAACGCGCAGAATAATCAACACGTTTTCCTAATAAGTTTTGACGGAAACGACCTTGTTTTCCTTTTAATGAATCTGATAAAGATTTTAACGGTCTGTTAGACTCAGTCTTTACAGCAGAAGCTTTACGTGTATTGTCAAACAATGAATCCACAGATTCTTGCAACATACGTTTTTCATTACGTAAAATCACCTCTGGCGCTTGAATTTCCATCAAACGTTTCAAACGGTTGTTACGAATAATTACTCTACGGTATAAATCATTCAAATCAGAAGTCGCAAAACGACCACCATCTAAAGGAACCAACGGACGCAATTCTGGCGGTATTACTGGAATCGCCTTCATAATCATCCATGCTGGATTATTTTCTCTATTTTTAGCAGAATCTCTAAACGCTTCTACAACATTCAAACGCTTTAAAGCCTCTGTTTTACGTTGTTTAGAAGTTTCAGTATTTGCTTTATGACGTAATTCATATGATAAACCATCTAAATCAATACGGTCTAACAAATCAATCAAACATTCAGCTCCCATCTTAGCAATAAACTTTTCTGGATCTGAATCATCAAGATATCTGTTTTCCATTGGAATTGTTTCCAATATATCCAAATACTCTTCCTCTGTTAAGAAGTCCATTTTATTCAATGGAGTTCCATCTAAATTAGAAGCAGCACCTGCTTGAATTACTACGTAACGTTCGTAGTAAATGATCATATCTAACTTTTTAGAAGGTAAACCTAAAAGGTATCCCATCTTGTTGGGTAATGATCTAAAGTACCAGATGTGAGCAATGGGAACCACTAAATTGATATGTCCTACTCTTTCTCTACGTACTTTTTTCTCCGTTACTTCAACACCACAACGGTCACAAACGATTCCTTTATAACGGATTCTTTTGTATTTTCCACAAGCACATTCAAAATCCTTGATAGGACCAAAAATACGCTCACAAAATAAACCATCTCTTTCTGGTTTGTGTGTACGGTAATTTATTGTTTCTGGCTTTAACACCTCTCCTTTAGAGATATCTAAGATAGACTCTGGAGATGATAAACCAATTGATATTTTACTGAATTTTTTTACAGTGTATTTATCTTCTTTTCTTGCCATGGTAAATGGATTCGAATTTAAAATGTAAATATTATTTTCCCGATCTGACTTTATATAATGGCTAGCAAAAATTTCTTTTTACTAGCCGATAATATTTAGTCCTCTAATCTAACGTCTAATCCTAAACCTTTCAGTTCATGCATTAATACGTTAAATGATTCAGGTAAACCTGGCTCTGGCATTTGCTCTCCTTTTACGATTGCCTCGTAAGTTTTAGCTCTTCCCATTACATCATCAGATTTAACTGTTAAGATTTCTCTCAAGATACTAGAAGCACCATATGCCTCTAATGCCCATACTTCCATCTCTCCAAAACGTTGACCTCCAAATTGAGCTTTACCTCCAAGTGGCTGTTGCGTAATTAATGAGTACGGTCCGATTGAACGAGCATGCATTTTGTCCTCAATCATGTGACCTAACTTGATCATATAAATAACACCAACTGTTGCTGGTTGATCGAAACGCATTCCTGTTCCACCATCATACAAGTAAGTATGTCCAAATCTTGGTACTCCTGCCTCATCAGTCAATCCATTGATTTCATCTAAAGATGCACCATCAAAAATTGGCGTTGCATATGTTTGACCTAGTTTTTGACCAGCCCAACCTAATACAGTTTCATAAATCTGACCAATATTCATACGAGAAGGTACCCCTAATGGATTCAATACAATATCTACAGGTGTTCCGTCTTCTAAGAATGGCATGTCCTCAGCTCTTACGATACGAGCAACAATACCTTTATTTCCGTGACGTCCTGCCATCTTATCTCCTACTTTCAATTTCCGTTTCTTAGCAACATAAATTTTAGCAAGCTTTAAGATCCCTGCTGGTAACTCATCCCCTACACTGATCGTAAATTTACTACGACGTAATGTTCCTTGTAAATCACTTACTTTAATTTTATAATTGTGAATCAATTCCCCAATCATATCATTTAAAGCTTCATCTGTAGTCCAAGATCCTTTCGTTAAATGCGTATAGTCATTTACAGAGTTTAACATTTTCAATGTGTACTTTTTACCTTTAGGGAATACATCTTCACCTAAATCATTTTGTACACCCTGAGAAGTTTTTCCAGTAACAAGGTTGAAAAGTTTTTCAATTAATGAATCTTTCAACGCTTCAAACTGAACTGCAAATTCATTTTCTAATTTTGCAATTTCCTCTTTATCACGAGTTCTCTTAGATTTATCTTTTACAGCTCTCTGGAATAATTTTTTATCAATTACTACCCCTCTTAATGATGGAGAAGCTTTTAATGATGCATCTTTTACATCACCTGCTTTATCACCAAAAATAGCACGTAATAATTTTTCTTCTGGTGTTGGATCAGATTCACCTTTTGGAGTAATTTTACCAATTAAGATATCTCCCGGCTTCACTTCAGCACCAATACGAATCATACCATTCTCATCCAAATCTTTTGTAGCTTCTTCAGAAACGTTAGGGATATCATTAGTCAACTCTTCGTTTCCTAATTTAGTATCTCTTACATCTAATGAATACTCATCGATATGAATAGAAGTAAATATATCTTCTCTTACAACTCTTTCAGAAATTACAATCGCATCCTCAAAGTTATACCCTTTCCAAGGCATAAAGGCTACTTTCATATTTCTACCAAGAGCTAATTCTCCTTTTTGTGTAGCATACCCTTCACAAAGAACTTGACCTTCTTCTACTCTATCACCTTTTCTTACAATAGGCTTCAAGTTGATGTTTGTCCCTTGGTTGGTTTTTCTAAACTTAATCAGATCGTATGATTTCTCATCCGTGTCAAAACTTACCAGTCTTTCTTCGTGCGTTCTATCGTATTTGATTGTAATTTTATTAGAATCTACATATTGAATCACACCAGCTCCTTCAGAGTTGATTAAAATTCTAGAATCTTTTGCTACTCTTCTCTCTAATCCTGTTCCTACAATAGGAGCTTCAGGACGTAATAATGGTACCGCTTGACGCATCATATTCGATCCCATCAATGCACGGTTGGCATCATCATGCTCCAAGAAAGGAATTAAAGATGCTGAAATAGATGCAATCTGGTTTGGAGACACATCCATATAGCTTACTTCTGTTGGAGCAACTACTGGGTAATCCGCTTCCTCTCTAGAAATAATTTTTTCAGCTACAAAGTTTCCTTCATTATCTAACGGTAAGTTAGATTGTGCAAACTTATGTCCTTCTTCTTCTTCCGCACTTAAATAAATAGGCTCATCTTTGATGTTAACAACACCATCATTTACCTCTCTGTAAGCTGTTTCAATAAACCCAAGGTGATTTACTTTTGCATATACTGCTAAAGATGAAATCAAACCAATATTTGGTCCCTCTGGAGTTTCAATTGGACATAAACGTCCGTAGTGTGTATAGTGTACATCACGCACCTCAAACCCTGCTCTTTCTCTTGAAAGACCACCTGGTCCTAAGGCAGATAATCTACGTTTGTGTGTAATCTCTGCTAATGGATTCGTTTGATCCATAAATTGAGATAATTGATTTGTTCCAAAGAAAGAATTTATCACAGAAGATAAAGTTTTTGCATTGATCAAATCAATCGGAGTAAATACCTCATTGTCACGTACATTCATTCTTTCACGAATTGTACGAGCCATTCTTGATAAACCTACTCCAAATTGGCTAGCTAATTGCTCTCCAACTGTTCTTACACGACGGTTAGATAAGTGATCAATATCATCAACTTCCGCTTTAGAGTTGATCAATTCAATCAAATACTTTACTATCGTAATAATATCATTTTTAGTTAAAACTTTTGCGTCTAACGCTTCATCAAGTTGTAACTTCTTGTTCATTCTATAACGACCAACTTCACCTAAATTATAACGTTGTTCTGAAAAGAACAATTTGTCAATAATTCCACGTGCAGTCTCCTCATCAGGCGGTTCAGCATTACGCAATTGACGGTAAATATGCTCAACAGCTTCTTTTTCCGAGTTTGTTGGATCTTTTTGAAGCGTATTATGTATAATAGCATAATCTGCCATTTCATTATCCTCTTTATGCAATAAAACAGTCTTTGCACCAGAATCAATAATTTCTTCGATATGCTCTTTCTCAAGAATAATATCTCTATCCAATACAATCTCGTTTCTTTCAATAGATACTACTTCACCAGTATCCTCATCAACGAAATCTTCATGCCATGATTTCAATACACGAGCCGCTAATTTACGACCCAATATTTTCTTTAAACCACTTTTAGAAACCTTTACTTCTTCTGCAAGGTCAAAAATCTCTAAAATATCTTTATCTCTTTCAAATCCGATTGCACGGAATAAAGTAGTAACTGGTAATTTTTTCTTTCTATCAATATAAGCATACATTACTTGATTGATATCTGTTGCAAATTCAATCCAAGATCCTTTAAAAGGAATAACTCTTGCAGAGTATAACTTGGTTCCATTTGCGTGGAATGATTGCCCAAAGAACACACCAGGTGAACGGTGTAACTGAGATACTACAACACGTTCCGCTCCATTGATAACAAAAGTACCAGAGTCAGTCATGTAAGGAATAGTTCCTAAATAAACATCTTGTACTATTGTTTCAAAATCCTCATGTTCAGGATCTGTACAATATAATTTTAAACGTGCTTTTAAAGGTACACTGTGTGTTAAACCTCTTTCGATACACTCTTGAATAGAATATCTAGGTGGATCTACAAAGTAGTCTAAAAATTCTAATACAAAGTTATTTCTTGTATCTGTAATTGGGAAATTGTCCAAGAAGGTTTTATACAAACCTTCATCACTTCGCGAATCTGCTTTTGTTTTTAACTGGAAAAAATCTTGGAAAGATTTGATCTGGATATCCAAGAAATCTGGATAGTCCGTAGCTAATTTTGCCGATGCAAAGTTTATTCTTTCAGTACTATTTTTCGTTGCCAAAGGAGAAAAAATTTTAGTTAAAATTCTGTGATAAATAAAGAATAAATATAAATGCAAAAAATGGTCTAGATCAAAAGGAGACTCCTTCTGACCTAAACCTTAATTTAATTGTTGGGTGAAAAGCTTACTTAAGCTCTACTTCAGCTCCAGCTTCTTCTAAAGATTTTACAAGACCTTCAGCCTCATCTTTAGCGATTCCTTCTTTGATTGGTGCTGGTGCACTATCAACGATACCTTTAGCTTCTTTCAAACCTAAACCAGTTAATTCTTTAACTAATTTTACAACTGCTAATTTAGAAGCTCCTGCTGATTTCAAGATTACGTCAAACTCAGTTTTTTCTTCTGCTGCGTCTGCTCCTCCTGCCGCTGGTCCTGCTACTGCTACTGCTGCTGCAGCTGGCTCGATACCATACTCATCTTTTAATATTGTAGCTAATTCGTTTACTTCTTTTACTGTTAAGTTAACTAACTGCTCTGCGAAATCTTTTAATTCTGCCATTTTGTGTAATTTTAATGTGTGTTATAATAATTTATTTGTGCGCGTATTCTATCTTTCTGATAACGTCTTAACGATACCTGAAAGTGTTTGACCTCCTGATTGTAATGCTGAAACAACATTCTTGGCAGGCGATTGTAACAATCCAATAATATCTCCAAGTAACTCCTCTTTCGATTTGATATTTACTAGATTCTCTAATTGATCATCTCCTAAGTAAACAGCTTCTTCGATGTAAGCTCCTTTCAATACTGGTTTGTCAGATTTTTTTCTAAACTCTTTGATTATCTTCGCTGGAGCATTTCCAGTTTCTGATAATAAAATAGATGAGTTTCCTTTCAATGCTGAAGGCAATTCTCCAAATTCTTTTGCAGAATTTTCCATTGCTTTAGCAAGCAATGTATTTTTAACTACAGCCAATTTTACGTCAGCTTTAAAACAAGCTCTTCTTAAATTAAAAGTAGCTTCTGCGTTTAAACCTGAAATATCAGCTACATAAATGATACTGTTATCAGTTAATTGGGCAGTTAAAGCATCGATTACTTGCGATTTTTCTTCTCTTGTCATAATTTACGATTTAACTTCCTATTAATTTGATTTGATATCTAGTGCCAATCCAGTACTCATTGTACTTGACATGTAACTACTTTTGATATAAGTTCCCTTAGCAGCAACTGGTTTCATCTTAATAAGCGTCTGAATTAATTCATTTGCGTTATCAGCAATTTTCTCAGCATCAAAAGATACTTTTCCAATTGCAGCATGTACGATTCCTGTTTTATCAACTTTAAAGTCGATTTTACCAGCTTTTACTTCAGTAACAGCTTTTGCTACATCCATAGTTACCGTACCTGTTTTAGGGTTAGGCATTAATCCTCTAGGCCCTAATACACGTCCTAATGGTCCTAATTTACCCATAACGCTTGGCATCGTGATAATAACATCAACATCTGTCCAACCACCTTTTATCTTTTGTAAGTACTCATCTAATCCTACATAATCCGCTCCTGCTTCTTTAGCTTCAGCTTCTTTATCTGGAGTAACTAATGCAAGTACTTTTACATCTTTACCTGTACCGTGTGGTAAAGTAACAACTCCACGAACCATTTGATTAGCTTTTCTAGGATCAACTCCTAAACGAATAGCTAAGTCTACTGATGCGTCAAAGTTTACTGTTGAAATCTCTTTCACTAATGCAGATGCTTCTGATACAGAATATACTTTAGAACTGTCTACCTTAGCTTGAGCTTCTTTTTGCTTTTTTGTTAATTTTGCCATTTCTTAAAGTTTATTGTGGAGCATCTCCTTTCATCGTAATTCCCATAGAACGAGCCGTACCCGCAATCATCTTCATCCCAGACTCAATAGTAAATGCATTTAAATCTGCCATTTTGTCTTCTGCAATTGCTTTTGCTTGATCCCAAGTGATACTAGCAACCTTGTTACGGTTTGGTTCACCTGATCCTTTCTTAATTTTTGCTGCTTCTAAAATTTGAACAGCTGCTGGAGGAGTTTTGATTACAAAATCAAAAGACTTATCCTTGTATACAGTAATTGCAACAGGTAATACTTTTCCTTGTTTATCCTGAGTTCTAGCATTAAATTGCTTACAGAACTCCATGATGTTAACTCCGGCAGCACCTAAAGCAGGACCTACTGGTGGAGACGGGTTAGCCGCTCCCCCACGTACTTGTAATTTTACTACTTTACTTACTTCTTTTGCCATTTTCTAATTATTTATTTACATATAGTGGAAGCCATGTGTAACAGATAATATTGTGTGTTACAATTAAGAAATCTTGTCTACTTGCATGTAACTTAACTCTAATGGTGTTTTTCTTCCAAAAATCTTCACCATTACTTCTAATTTTCTCTTTTCTTCGTTTACGTTTTCAATGACACCATCAAAACCATTAAACGGTCCATCAACCACTTTTACCGTTTCTCCAACCGTATAAGGAATAGCTACGTTTTCGTTTTGAACCGCTAGTTCATCAACTCTACCTAACATTCTATTGATTTCACTTTTTCTTAATGGAACCGGCTCACCTCCTTTTGTTTCACCTAAAAATCCAATAACACCTGTTACAGATTTTATTACGTGAGGAACTTCACCACTTAAATTTGCTTCCAACATAATGTAACCCGGAAAATAAATTCTTTCTTTATTTATTTTCTTCCCGTTACGTATCTGAATAACTTTTTCAGTAGGAACTAATACTTGTTCTACAAAATCAGAAAGTCCTAATCTAGTAATCTCTGTTTCTATATAAGACTTTACTTTATTCTCTTGTCCTCCAATAGCTCTAACTACGTACCACTTTTTAACAGAATCAGCCATCAGTCTTAGTTAAACATGTTAAAAAATCTATCCAAACCATTTTGAAATACTGAATCTACAGCAAATACCGCTACCGCAAATATTATTGTAAATATTGCTACTACAACAGTAGATTTTTGAGCTTCAACCTTTGGCAACCAAGTCATATTGGTATTCAATTCTTCAAATGATTCTTTGATATAATTTATAACACTCATTCTATTATCTTTTTAATTGCACGGGCGGAGAGACTCGAACTCACGACACCTGGTTTTGGAGACCAGTGCTCTACCAACTGAGCTACGTCCGTAAAAACGGAGTGTCCTACACAAAGTAAAACACTCCGAATAAACTTATTTTGTATTTCTTACAAGATTTCAGTTACCTGACCTGCACCTACAGTTCTACCTCCTTCACGGATTGCAAAACGTAAACCAACATTCATTGCAATTGGTTGGTGTAAATCAACAGTAATTGTCAAGTTATCTCCTGGCATTACCATTTCAACTCCATCAGGCAAGTTAATTGTTCCTGTTACATCAGTTGTACGTACGTAAAACTGTGGACGGTAGTTGTTATGGAATGGAGTATGACGTCCACCTTCTTCTTTTTTCAATACATAGACCTCAGCTTTGAATTGAGCGTGTGGAGTTACAGAACCTGGCTTACAGATTACCATTCCTCTTTTGATATCTTCTTTGTTAATACCTCTTAATAAGATACCTGCATTATCTCCAGCCTCACCTCTATCTAAGATTTGACGGAACATTTCAATACCAGTAATTGTAGAAGCTAACTTCTCAGCACCCATACCAATGATATCAACAGCATCTCCAGTATTAGCAATTCCAGTTTCGATACGTCCAGTTGCTACTGTACCACGACCTGTAATAGAGAATACATCCTCGATAGGCATTAAGAAATCTTTATCAACTTCTCTTAATGGCTCTTGGATCCAAGTATCACAAGCTTCCATTAATTCCAAAATCTTTTCAGACCATTTAGCATCTCCGTTCAATCCACCTAATGCAGATCCAGCGATTACCGGTCCATTATCACCATCATAGTCATAGAAAGAAAGTAATTCTCTTACTTCCATCTCAACTAACTCTAATAATTCTTCATCATCAACTAAATCCACTTTGTTCATAAAAACAACAATTCTAGGAATTCCAACTTGTTTTCCTAACAAGATGTGCTCTCTAGTTTGAGGCATTGGTCCATCAGTTGCAGCAACAACTAAAATTGCACCATCCATCTGAGCAGCACCAGTAACCATGTTCTTTACGTAATCCGCGTGACCAGGACAGTCAACGTGAGCGTAGTGACGATTAGCAGTTTGATACTCAACGTGAGATGTGTTAATTGTAATACCTCTTTCTTTTTCTTCCGGAGCATTATCAATTTGATCGAAATCTTTCACTTCTGAAAGTCCAGCAGCAGCTAATACAGTTGTAATAGCAGCAGTTAATGTAGTTTTACCGTGATCTACGTGCCCAATTGTACCAATATTTAAATGTGGTTTCGAGCGGTCAAAAGTTTCCTTAGCCATGATTATTAATTTTAATTCTTAGTTTATATACTTATTTTATTATACTCTTATTTTTTTCTTTGAGCCAATGACGGGAATTGAACCCGTGACCTCTTCCTTACCAAGGAAACGCTCTACCTCTGAGCTACACCGGCCAAGATTTGATATAGAGCGAAAGACCGGGTTCGAACCGGCGACATTCAGCTTGGAAGGCTGACGCTCTACCAACTGAGCTACTTTCGCATTCTAATTATCAATTCACTTTTAGCACTTCTGCTAAAATCATTGTGGTGAGAGTAGGATTCGAACCTACGAAGCTTGCGCAGCAGATTTACAGTCTGCCCTCGTTGGCCACTTGAGTATCTCACCATTATTCAAAGAACAAAGTTTTTAAATTATCATCTAAAAACCCCAACCTGTCTTTTGTGTTTTTGCTGTAAGTTAAACTTACTTTAGAGCCGATGGAGGGACTCGAACCCACGACCTGCTGATTACAAATCAGCTGCTCTAGCCAGCTGAGCTACATCGGCATTCCTGCACAAAAAAACAGTCCATTATTTCTAACGGACTGCAAATGTATAAAGTTTTTTTCATCACAACAAACTTTTTGTTGTAATTTTTATTTTTTTTTAATGTTGTAATTCCCTTTCCTTTTCTTTTGATTTCTTCAACTGACGCTTCATAGTATCGGCAGCAGCAGAAGCCCCTTCTTCAAAAGATTTTGTTTCTTTTTTTACAATCAACTCACTACCAGGGATGTTTATTTTTACTTCGGTGATTTTATTTTCTTTTTCGCTCGTTTTTTGAACTTTTAGAAACACTTCAGCGTCAATTATTTTATCGTGGTACTTTTCAAGTCCCATCACCTTCTTCTCTACGAAATCAACTAATTTTTTATCTGCGTTGAAATTTACAGATTGCACAAATACTTTCATGTAATTTTATTTTTTACTCCTAGGGTGAGCTTCGTTATACACTTCCTTTAAATGATCTAAGCTGGTATGAGTATAGATTTGAGTTGACGCTAAACTGGAATGCCCTAGTAACTCCTTAACCGAATTCAAATCTGCCCCCTCGTTTAACATATGCGTCGCAAAAGAGTGACGAATCACATGAGGACTTTTCTTTACCTTCGTAGATTCCCTACTAAAATATAATTTTATTATTCTATAAACAAGCGTTCCATACAATTTATTTCCCTTATTCGAGACCAAAAGATACTCTGTTGCACCAAACTCTTGCTCCTTTATCCGTAGGTAATCAAGTAGTGTTTTTTTAACCGATTGAAGCAAGGGAACATAACGCTCCTTATTTCTTTTTCCTAAGACTTTTAAAATGTTATTGTGTATATCCACAGAGGTTTGTTTCAAACCAATCAACTCTTCCCTTCTCATCCCCGTTGAATACAATAGTTCTACCAATAACTTATCTCTTACCCCTGCAAAACCATCCAACTCTATCCCTTCTATTACAGAAGCAACTTCGTTCTCCGAGAAAGGTACTTGTAATCTTTTAGCAACTTTTAAAGCCTTATGACCAGATAACGGATTCGCTTCAATCTCTTCAATTCGCTGCAGGTATTTGTAAAAACTATTTAAAGAGCTTATTTTTCGATTCACTGTTCTATTTGAGACTCCCTCATTGACTAAGGCAACTATCCATGAACGGATTTCCCCATAGCTTGATTTGACTATATCAGATGTCCCATATTCAGAATTACTAAAAACCTGAAATGTTTCCAAATCCTTCTTATACGCTAGTGCCGTATGCTTCGAATACTGCTTTTCTAAACTTATATAATCAATAAACCTTTCAACCATGTAATTTAATTATGCCTCTTAACAAAGCTAAAGAAATATAAGGCCATAAAAAAACCTGTTTCAAAAAATGAAACAGGTTTTATATTTTCAATACTCTTAGACTAACTTAACTCTTCGTTTGTTCTTAATCTTTGGATGTATTTCGCTTTGATGTTTTGTTTACGGTTTGCCACAGATGGCTTCGTGAACTGCTTACGCTCTCTCAATTGTCTCATCGTCTTCGTGCGATCGAATTTTCTCTTAAAACGTTTTAGCGCTCTATCGATATTTTCTCCTTCTTTTATAGGTATAATTAACATAGGGTATCACCTCCTCTCATCGTACTCTCTTTAATATGTTTGAATTGAAACTTAAATAGTTCAATTATAATGTCATTTTCGGACTGCAAAAATACAATTTATTTCCGATTGACAATCTTTTTTTAGTCTTTTAATATTTTTCTTGAAATCACTACTTTCTGAATCTCTGTAGTTCCTTCACCAATCGTACACAATTTAGAGTCTCTATAAAATTTTTCTACAGGGAAATCTTTGGTATAACCATAACCACCATGTACTTGAACTGCCTCGTTCGCAATCTTCACACAAGCCTCAGATGCATACATTTTAGCCATCGCACCAATTTTAGTCATTGGTTTTTTATTATTTTTCAAGTAGGCCGCTTTGTGAATCAACAATTCCGAAGCTTCAATTTCCGTGGCCATATCAGCCAATTTAAATGAAACCCCTTGAAATGAAGAAATAGGTTTACCAAATTGCACACGCTCCTTAGAATATTTCAAAGCTGCTTCATAAGCACCTTTAGCGATTCCAACAGATAAAGCTCCGATAGAGATTCTACCTCCATCCAACACTTTCATAGATTGGATAAATCCTTCTCCTATTTCACCTAAAATATTTTCTTTTGGAACACGACAATTGTCAAAAATCAATTCTGCCGTTTCCGAAGCACGCATTCCTAATTTGTTCTCTTTCTTTCCTGAACTAAATCCAGGCGTCCCTTTTTCAATTACAAAAGCGGTCATTCCATGCGAATCACCTTTCTCACCCGTTCTCACGATCACCACGGCAATATCACCACTAATAGCGTGCGTTATAAAATTCTTTGCACCATTTAATATATAATGATCTCCGTCTTCTACCGCTGTTGTACTCATTCCACCAGCATCAGAACCTGTATTATGTTCCGTCAACCCCCAAGCACCGATACTTTCACCAGAAGCCAATTTAGGCAACCATTTTTGTTTTTGTTCTTCACTACCGAACTGTAAAATATGTCCCGTGCACAAAGAGTTATGTGCCGCAACTGAAAGACCAATAGAGCCATCTACTTTAGAAATCTCTTCTAAAATGGAAATGTATTCATGATATCCTAAACCTGATCCACCATATTCCTCAGGAACTAATATCCCCATAAAACCCATTTCGCCAATTTTCTTAAACAGTTCAATCGGAAAAATTTGACTCTCATCCCATTCCATTACAAATGGTTTGATATGTTGTTGTGCAAAATCCCTTACGGATTCAGCAATCATCTTTTGTGTTTCTGTATATTCGAAATTCATGAAAAATACTTTGTTTAATCTTTTGCTTAAATTATTAAACAAAAATACGACCTATTTATTCAGCTCGCAAATATAATGCTATTCTATGATATTTTTCAATCGGAAAACCTTGTATTTTTTTTATTTCTTCTAAGTTCTTCAACTCTCCTACAGAATCTCTATACCTGAATAATAATTTAGTCGTTGCATAGTCCATATAGACAATGGATAAAATTTCCTTAAAACTAGCGGTGTTTATATTATGTTTTTCTAAAACAGGGGGTTCAAAAACTTTATAATATTTAAGAATCTCTTTGACCACCTTTGACTCTAACCCATACACTTCATGCAATTGACTCATTTCTGAAAATCCACCCAAACGATTTCGATATTTGATAATTCTCGCTGATAATTTTTCTCCGATACCATATACTTTACGCAACTCTAATGCAGTCGTCTTATTAATATCTTTTTTTACAATACTTTTATAGACTCTTAACTTAGCGGATGTTGTTTTTCTCGGCTTCTTTTTAGCTGGAAACAAAAATAAAGGAGACAATACGCCCAATAAACTATCTGATACTTTTGTAACCTCTTGAAATTCTCTAGAAGAGTTTACCCATTTATGATCACTTCTAAAAGCAAGCAAACGATCTATTTCCAAAACTGACATCCCCAAAGCATATCCTTTTTCATCCGTTATAAAATTAGGATTGAATGGGTACCTCTTTTTTGTGACGGACCTCAATAATTTCAAAGAATCAATCTTTTTATTTAGATAAGCAACCTCATTTCGATCCAACTCTATTTTTTGGATCCGATTTACATATAGATAATACCCCACTTGGATACAAACCAACAACAACATAAAACAAAAAACCCCATTTCGTTGTCTTTTATTATAAACGAAATGGGGTCTTAATTTTCTCATAGAAGCATCAACTTTTTATTGCATTCAAATATCTTTTCAATTCATCTTTTACTTTAGGAGCTAATATCAACAACCCTAAAACATTCGGAAACACCATCGCAAAAATCATAGAATCTGAAAACTCTACTACTGAATTTAAACTAGAGGATGCACCTATTATAATCACAAACAAAAACAATGCTTTGTATGTTAAATCTGCCACACGTCCTTTTCCAAACAAATATTTCCAACCTTGAATCCCATAATAAGACCATGATAACATCGTTGAAAAAGCAAATAATATAACCGCTATTGTTAAGATAATAGAAAAATTTGGGATTGCCGAATCAAATGCCACTGAAGTTAAATCCACTCCCCCAACGCTTTCTCCTGAACTATTTAAAATTACACTACTACCATCTAAGTTTCCATAGGTAAATAAATTACTTCTAATGTTTGTAATTACAATCACCAATGCAGTCATGGTACAAATTACAACCGTATCAACAAAAGGTCCTATCGAAGCTACAATTCCTTCACTTGCCGGAAATCTAGTTTTCACTGCAGCATGAGCTATCGATGCAGATCCAACTCCTGCTTCATTTGAAAAGGCTGCTCTTCTAAATCCTTGAATCATTACACCTATAACACCACCAACAACCGCTTCATTTCCAAAAGCACTTGTCCATATCTCACCAAAACCTTGAGGAATGATATCAAAATTCATAAAAATTATCACAAAGGCCGCACCTATATATAAGATCCCCATAAAAGGAACTATTTTCTCTGTAACCTGACCAATTCTTTTGATCCCTCCAATAATTACGACACCAACAAGTATCGCCATTACAACACCAAACCAAAAACCATTTTCAACATGAAATAATTCTTTCATTTGACTGGCTGCTTGATTTGCTTGAAACATATTTCCTCCACCAAAAGATCCACCTACTACAAAGACGGCATAAATCCCTGCCAAAAACTTACCTAACCCGGCTAAGTTGTTTTCCTTCAATCCTTGTTTTAAATAATACATAGGACCTCCATAAATTTTACCATCTTCTCCTACTTCACGGTATTTAACCCCTAAAGTAGCTTCAACTAATTTTGTAGACATTCCTAAAAACCCAGCTAAAATCATCCATAAAGTAGCTCCTGGACCTCCGATCGCAATAGCTACCGCAACCCCTGCAATATTACCAAGTCCAACCGTTGCAGACAAGGCTGCTGTCAAGGCTTGAAAATGAGTTACCTCACCAACAACTCCTTCCTTTTGAATGGTCTCTCTAACATCTCCACCTGGTGTTGGGTCTCCCGCAACTACGTCCACTTCATGATGATCTACTGCATCATACTTTCCTTTGGCTGCATTGATAGCGACACCTAACAAACGTACATTCGCAAATTTAAAATATAGGGTAAAAAACAAAGCTCCTAGTAGCAACACAATAAGTACTATTGGCACGCTAATCCCTACAATAGAAATCGGATAAAAAACAATGGAACCGATCCAATCGGCAAAAGGTTTGAATTCTTCTTCAATTTCCTGATCAATAGATAGTTCCTTGGCAAATCCCAAAAATGGAATTATCATTACAGCAAGACTCATGAGTAAATTACGCTTCATAAAAATTTAGGTTCTTTGTTAATTTTAATGCAATATAGGGACTTCTATGAAAATTTAATTTTTCGATAAAAAAACAACCCTGTATATACAAGTATTTAGGTTAAAATAATTTTTTAATTTTTGCAATTTGGTCTGGTCTCCCTAACAAGATTAAATTCGACTTTGCTTCCAAAATCATATCAGAAGATGGATTGATAATATATTCTCCATTTCCCGAAATAAATCCAATCACACTGCAACCTGTTGTTCGTCTTAAATCTAATTCCCTTATAGATTTATTTAAATATTTATTTGGTAAATCCTCTACAGAAATCTCTTCCAAGTTGGCATAGCTTTCCCCGTCCAAAGAAATTCTATTGACAAACTCAACTAAATCCGGAGTCACTACGAGAGAGGCCATATGATCCCCACCTAACTTATCAGGCATGATCACATTATCAGCTCCTGCAATTTTTAATTTTTTTTGTGAGGATTCATTATTAGCCCTACTTACAATATTCATCTCAGAATTCAGCTGTCTAGCAGATAAAACCACATATAAATTGTCGGCATCCGACGGCAGCGCAGTGATTAAGTTTTCTGCATTTTTAACACCGGCCTCCAACAACGAATCATCATCTGTTGCATCTCCTTCTATAAATAAAAAACCCTCTTCTTCAATTTCTCTTAAAAGCTCAGGAGATTTTTCAATAACTACACAAGACTTTTTGAAATTATTCAATTTCGAAACTGCCTGCCTACCGTTTCTCCCATAACCACAAACAATGGTATGATTTTCAAGTGCATTTATTTTTTTTAACATCTTATTCTTTTTAAGTTCTTCCATCAAAGTACTGTTAGACAAAAATTCCGAGACCACTGTAACCACGTAACCATAAATACTAATACTTGTAAGAATTAAAAATATAGTAAACAACTTGGCTTCTTCACTCAAAGGATTGACTTCGCTAAAACCTACTGTAGTAATCGTAATAATGGTCATGTACAAACCATCCACAAAGGAAAAGTCAAACAAATAAGTATACCCTAAAACACCTATTAAAATAGCAGCTAAAAAAAGGACTACAGCTTTGTAAATTCTAGACGACAAATATTTCTTTTTTGGTTGTTTATAAATCAAAAACAGAGGTTCTTTTGGTATACACCATATCCTTTAGTTTTAGAAAAAAAGCCAATATCAGATAAACCGCAAAGGAAATCCCAAAAGTCACAAAGGAAAGATATATGAATAACAAACGTATATTTTTCACCCCAATTCCCAATCGTTCCGAAAAACGAGTGGAAACATCGAAACCATGTCTCTCAAAATAATGACGAATCTGATGAATCACTTTCATAGCTTGTATATTCTAATTTAATGCAAGATAGCAAAACCAATGTGATTTTTCAATCTATGATAGTCTTTCTCTAAAATTTGCGTGCTGAAAAGCTTTGCCTTTAAAAACTTTCACAAAAGCATTGAAAAGTATATTTTTGCGATTCAAAATATAGGGCAATGACAAAACAACAATTAATAGAGCAGATCCAACTTAAAAAATCATTTTTATGTGTTGGTTTAGACGTAGATATCAATAAAATCCCAAAACATTTATTGGATACTGAAGATCCTATTTTTGAATTTAACAAACAAATTATTGATGCCACACATCATTTGGCTGTTGCTTACAAGCCGAACACTGCTTTTTATGAATGTTACGGACTAGAAGGTTGGAAATCTTTAGAGAAAACTATTGCTTATATCAACGAAAAACATCCTGAAATTTTTACAATTGCCGATGCTAAACGTGGGGATATTGGGAACACCTCAACGATGTATGCCAAAGCATTCTTTGAAAATTTAAATTTTGACTCTGTTACTGTTGCTCCTTATATGGGAAGTGATTCTGTAGAACCTTTTTTAGCTTTCAAGGATAAATTTACTATTATGCTTGCTTTGACTTCTAACAAAGGTGGATTGGATTTTCAAGCACAGCAAGTTACCGAGGATGAAAAATTATACCAGAATGTATTAAAGCAATCTTTGACTTGGGACAATAATGAACAGTTAATGTATGTTGTTGGTGCAACGAAGGCTGAATATCTTAAAGGGATCAGAGAGATCGTACCGAACCATTTTTTATTGGTTCCGGGTGTAGGTGCTCAAGGAGGTAACCTGCAAGACGTCTGTAAATATGGATTGAATAAAGACTGTGGATTATTAATCAACTCTTCAAGAGGGATTATTTACGCAAGTAACGGAGAAGATTTTGCTCAAGTAGCCCAAGAAAAAGCACAAGAATTACAGAGTGAAATGGAAGTTATTTTAAACAATATGCAATAGTTCCATTAACAATAGAACTATTAGTAAAACAAAAAAGGTTTGACATTGTATCAAACCTTTTTTATTCTAAAAAGAATTAATGTACTCGGATAGGTTTTCAGTACGCACCAAACCTAACTCCTTTCTAAGTCTATACCTAGAGGTATGAATATTTTCAACGGATATACCTAGTAACGGAGCCACTTCTTTACTTGATAAATTCAATCGAATTAAGGCACATCTTTTTAGATCCGCAGATTTTAACTGAGGAAGTTTCTCCTTTAAGTTCTCATAAAAACCTTGTCACTCCTCTCGGGCTCCCCCAAATATATCATCGCCAGATACCGCTAGATCAACATAGCTATTTCCAGCAAACCTAATTGCTTTGTAAACATTTTGATCCAATTGAATCATGAGCCCACCTCTAAAAGATGATATTAAAATTCTATCAAAGGTATCTTCTACAATATTTTTTACAGGAGTGTATTTCGGCAGTCCAATCATGACATTCATCCTAGGGAAATAAATACTACCGTTTTCATCATGATGATAATCGATGTAAACCTTTACCTCCTGCTAGCCAAATCTATCCAATAGAATCTTCAAAAATATCATTGATACTATTGGCATTTTTTCCCAAAACAGAAATATCATTTGAGAATAATTTAAAATGCCTAAACTTTATAGAATCTAACGGAACATCCAACCTAAACATATCAATTCCCTTAGCAATACCGATCCAAAGTCTATTTTTACTACCTGCAAAAAGAGTTCTTATAGTATTATCTAAAATACTAAGTTTATAAAAATCATCATGCTTAACACGGGTAAATTTCTCGGTTGTTTTATCGTAAAAATTCAAGCCATTTCCTGTTGTACCAACCCATAAATTTACATTATCATCTTCTGTAATATCCCAAATAAGATTACTGCTCAAACTATTTTTATCATTTGGGTTTGGTTTAAACACTTTAAAGCTATATCCATCACACCGGTTCAATCCATCATGAGTTCAAAACCACATAAATCCTTGCTTATCTTGATAAATGCAATTGACATCATTCTGAGACAATCCATCTAGGGTTTACAAATGTTCAAATTCGACAGAATTTTTGCCAGAAGCACTCATTGAACAAATCAAAAGAATGAATAAAAACTTCAATCCTCCCTAACTAAACCATTAATTTTAATATCTATCATATCCATATTTAAAGAGAATTCAATAAGCCTGGAGAGAGACTTGTTTCAGAGATAGCAGAATTGTTTCAAAAAAGACAACCTCTAAGAAAAGTTAACTACCCTTAAACAAAAGTAGACGGTTTCATTCACTAATCAAAATAAACTAGAGACCAAAAACATTGACTTTATTACTTCTAAAAAATTAACATATTTTAACATCTACATTATTTTTTCTTTATATTTATCCTATTGCTGACCAATCAAAAAAATAATGAAATCGAAAAAACTAAACTTTAAATTATTTACATTCTTTTTAGTATTCGTTGCGGCTAATTTCTCCGCAAACTCTCAAATTGCATATGATCATATTACAAACAAAGCTGTTTCTGTAGGTTCTTACGGTAGAGTTGGTGTAGATTGGTCTTTTGACCATGGAAGAACCATCGGGAGAAGATTGAATTTGAACAATATGGGAAGTATCGGTGGACGTATGGAAGAACAAGATTATTTGGAGTTTGCGCCATCCCTTCAATTCAAACCCAAAAAAGGTGATAGCACTTATATCAATATGCAGCTTCGACTATCTGTTTTTAGCAACAGTCTTACCTCTTTTGGAAATAGTACAACTTCAAGTCTTGGAGGGTTAACAATCGCCATTCCAGAACTTTTTGTACAAGCAAGAAATATTAAAAACACAGGAATAAACATGTGGATTGGATCCAGATTATACAGAGGACCCGATGTTCATGTAGCCGATCATTTTTATTTCAATGATCATTCTGGACAAGGTTTTGGAGTTGAATTCAAAAAAACCAGACTTGCAGCAATCTTTGTAACTGCTACTGACACTTCTGCAACGGTACCTCCCTATTTTTACTTGAATATCAAAACGGGAACACCAAGCGCTGCTTTGCGACAAAGAACTGTCCTCGTAGCGGAGCATGACATTGATATTAATGATCAAAATAGAATTACATTATTAGGAGAATATCATAGAATACCTGATGCACATGCGAGTGAAATTGAGGATGAACCATCGAATCCGATTGAACCAGAAGTTCCAGTTTACAACTACGACTCTGACTATGGTTTTGTAATCGGTGCAAGACATCATGTAGATTTTAAAAACCTAAAAGAGGGATCCTTTAATGATTTTTCTGTTAGATACGGAACAAGAATTGCAAACGGTGGAGATGGTGGTGTTTCAAAAACATGGGCTACTTTTGGGGCGCCTGATACAATTGCAAGAACCTTCAAAGGAGCCTACTCACTAGCGATTGTAAATCATTCTGTATTTCACACCTCTGAAAACAATACGTTCAATCCGTACCTTATCATGACTTATAGTAAAAGTGGAGCACCTGGAAACGGATTATCAAAAACCTATTTTGGTAGAGAGGTGTACAATAAAAAAGTTGATTTTACCATTGGTGCACGAGATGAATATTATTTCACAGACTATTTTCACCTAATCACTGAATTCCATTATTCTAGAAGAAGTGATGGTGATAATCCTGCGGCAAGTATGACTAAATTCACGATAGCCCCAGTTTTTGTTCCTACCGGACAAAGGAGTATTTGGGCTCGACCGCATTTTAGATTTGTCGCATCCGTTGCGAAATACAATCAATATGCTCAAGATAATTTGTATTCACCGTTTCTTCAATTCACTGGAAAACGAAGTTGGGGAACATATTTTGGTGTCAAAACTGAATGGTGGTTATGGAATTTAAAAAAAAAGTGAACAATGTTCACTCTTTTTTTTTTGAATTAATTTTTCTTGTACTTTTGCCAAAAACCTGTGCAATGAAAAAGTTTTCGATCATTCTATGCTTATTTATTTCTTTTCTTAATTATGGGCAAATTGATAGTTTAAATTACAAGAAAGAACGAAAAGAGAATAGATTTAAGGTCGCTGGAAGAGTTATAAAAAACTCGGTCGTCACAATACCAGGAGATTTCGGCGAAATGGGACATAGTATATCCAAAGATTGGAAAACCTCAGTGTTTTATGCCGTTGGTATTCTGGGGTTAATTGCAACTGATCATTATACAACAACTTTTTTACATGAAACCATAGAGCCTGCTATCGATTATACTTTGCCTGACATTACCATTGGAAAAAACAATAACTTTCCCTGGCTCTCTGGAGAAGATGCTTATATCGCATATCCATTAATTGGACTGTATGCTGGTTCTTTTATTGTAAACAATGAAAAAGGCCAGAGAGCGGCGGCAAATGCCATTAAATCCATGGCTTATTCATTTGTGATCACTCATCTTGCTTTAAAAGCCATCATGGAAGAAACAGGCCTCATAGAAGTCTAGCCGACAATGAACCTGTTGAGTATCCATTTACAAGAGACAATTGGGATTTTTTTAATGCGAAAGGAGTTCATGGAGGTGTGACGGCTTTAGGAACGGCAATGCCCTCTTTACATGCAACAGCCTATTACGCTGTGGCGAAAGTAATACAGATGGAATATGATAATTACTGGATTCCGTACGGATTTGTTACATTAGTTTTTATGGCAAACATGAAAGATCATAACCATTGGGTTTCGGATATGCTTGTAGGTGGCCTTATTGGTACCGTTATTGGAAGAAGCGTTGTTTTGAGTAGCAGGAAACAAATCGAAAAAGACAAAAACAAATTGGCCGTAAAAAAAAGCTCTAATAAATTGGAATTTAGAAAACAATTGATTCCACAAATCTCGAGCTCTTTCCTTGGCTTGCAGTTCGTCGCAAGTTTTTAATTTAGTAAACCTATAAACTCATCCTCCGAAATAATTGATACGCCTAAATTAGTAGCTTTTTCTAATTTAGAAGGTCCCATTTTATCCCCCGCTATTACAAAAGTTGTCTTTTTGGAAATCGAACTTGAAACCTTACCTCCATTATCCTCTATTGCCTTTTTTAATTCATTTCTGGTCATTTGATAAAATACTCCTGAAACTACAAATATTTTTCCTTCCAAAATATTTGATTGATTTTCTAAAACCTCAGCAGACAATTCCAATTGTACACCAGCTGTTTTTAATCTTTCAATCAAAATAAGGTTCTCTTCATCACTAGCAAAAGCGACAATACTTTCTGCTATTTTATCACCTATTTCATCCACAGAAACCAATACTTCAAAGGAAGCCGCTAGTAAAGATTCGATATTTTTAAAGTGCTTCGCTAATTTCTTTGCTACAGTTTCACCCACAAATCTAATACCTAAAGCAAACAACACTTTCTCAAACGGTATTTCCTTTGATTTATGAATTCCAGTTACAATATTCTGAGCAGATTTTTCAGCCATTCTATCCAACGGAAGTATTTGCTCTATTGTCAAATCATATAAATCTGCATAATTAGCAACCAGTTCTGATTTTCTTAATAATTCAACTGTTTCTCCACCCAAACCATCAATATGCATTGCTTTTCTGCTAATAAAGTGTTGAATTCTACCTGTGACTTGAGGAGGACAACCAAATTCATTTGGACAATAATGCTTTGCATCTCCTTCTTTTCTGACCAATAAGCTATCGCATTCTGGACAATTGGTAGCATACAATGTTGAAATTGAGGATTCAGGTCGCTTGGCTAAATCAACTCCGACAATTTTAGGAATTATTTCTCCACCCTTTTCTACAAATACAAAATCACCAACTCTTATATCCAATTTTTGAATTTGATCCGCATTGTGCAAAGAAGCCCTACGTACAGTAGTTCCGCCTAGCTGTACTGGTTCTAAATTCGCTACCGGGGTAATGGCTCCTGTTCTACCAACTTGATAGGTGATTTCATTCAGTACGGTACTTTGCTGTTCTGTTTTAAATTTATAAGCAATCGCCCAACGGGGAGCTTTTGCGGTATACCCGAGCTCTTCTTGTTGTCCTAACGAATTAACCTTTATTACAACACCATCCGTCTCGTAAGGCAAATCATGTCTTTTTTCATCCCAATCCTCAACAAAGTCAAATACTTCCTTAATCGAAGAGGCTACAGTCATCGTTTCAGGAACTTTAAACCCAGAGTTTCTAGCAGCTCCTAATATATCTGAATGTGACTCAAAATTAGACCTATCTACCACTACCTGATACAAAAGACAGTCTAATGGTCTTTTTGCAACCTCTGCACTATCTTGTAATTTCAAACTTCCACTAACAGTATTTCTTGGATTTGCATACACATCTTCCCCTTCTGCTTCGCGCTCCTCATTCATTTTATTAAAACCATCCAAGGGCAGTATGATTTCACCTCGTATCTCAAAAGACTCCAAAAATGCATCCGTCAATTTTAATGGCAAGGAACGTATGGTTTTCACATTGGTAGTAACGTTATCCCCCTGAAATCCGTCTCCTCTTGTAACAGCTTTCACCAAACTACCATTCTCATAACTGATATTAATAGAGGCTCCATCGTACTTCAATTCACAGGTATATTCAACGGGACCCTCTACAATTTTTTTGATTCTTTTCTCCCAATCTTCGAGGTCTTCTAACGAGTAGGAATTATCCAAAGAATACATCCTATTTTTATGAACGATGGTTTCAAAATTTTTTGTAACCCCACCACCCACTCTCTGCGTTGGGGAGTTTTTATCAAAAAAATCCGGATGCTTAATTTCTAAAGCCTCTAACTTTTTCAAAAGCATATCAAAATCGTAATCAGAAATAGTCGAAATATCTTTTACATAATAATTATGATTATGTTTTCTAATTTCTTCACGTAGCTCTTCTATTTGATTTTCAACTGACTGATTCATTTATATACTTATATGTGATTTCATACAAATCTAACAAATGATAAGACATTTTCAATTTGAATCTTAAATTTTATCAAAAAAAAGAACATCAAAATTGATGTTCTTTTTTTATTATTTCTTTTTGGAGTTTTTTTCTTCCTTTTCCCTTTGTTTATACTCTTCTTTTTCCTTTTTCCTTTGCTCCTTTCGTTGCTCCTCTTCCTCTTTTGTAAGCTTGTAATCTATTATTTGTCCCATATAAACCAACGTGTCTCTATTTATGGAATCTAATTCAATATCTCGTTCTTCCGCAATAATCTCGGCATATTTCTCCATTTCAGCTTCGGAAACCCAACCACCACCAAGTGATTTATATAAATTTACGTAGGCTGTTAATAATTGTTGGAAATTATCTGAATAAGACAATTCTGCATCAAATTCTTGTCTTTGATTTTCTGTAACTTCTAAATAACTTGTTACCCCTTGATAATATCTCTGACTTGATAAATCACTTGCATTATTTGCCGCATCCAAACGTAATTGTCTTGCTTCCAATTCTTCTTTCAATGTTTCTATTTCTACCAAAGAATTACTTACTTCTTTCATAGAATTCAACACCGTATTTTCATAAGACAACAAAGACTGCTTCGCAACTTCTCTTGCAATATCTACTCTCTTTTTGTTTTTTCCGAAATTAAAAATAGGGCCAGTGATACCTGCTGAGGCTCCCCATCCTAATCCATTATCCAATACCGTTGACAACTCATTACTCCCCAATCCTAACAACCCTGTTAAACTAAAGGAAGGATATCTCATTGCTTGTGCAACACCAACTTTAGCATTTGAAACTCTAAAATTTTGTTCGGCTTGCAAAACATCTGGACGCCTTAACAAAACTTCTGATGGTATCCCAACTGGAATAGAATCTGGCAATTCATAATCATAATAGGTGATGTTCGTTTTAACTTCGTCAGGCATTTTACCAACTAATACACTAAGATTATTTTCTGTTATAGCAATCAATCTTTTGTAATACGGAACAGTCGTTTGTGCAATTGCTTTTTGAATTTCAGCCTGATTCACATCAATAATATGCGTATATCCAAAATCAAATCTGTTCTGAATTATAGTCAAAGTACTATCTCTACTCGCTAATGTTTTGTTTGAAATTTCTAATTGCGTACGGTATCCAATTAATTTAAAATAGTTGATCGCTATTTCACTGATCAATGCAATTTCAATAGCTCTTTTTGCATATAATGTACTCATCAACTCCGCCTTCGCAGATTCTGTGGAGCGCTTATATTTCCCCCAAAAATCAATCTCCCAACTAGCATTTACTGTGGCATTGTAACTATTAAATCCTTTATTATCAGGAAAAACATTTGCAAAAGCCAAATTTCTACCAGCACTTGCATTGTAACTAAACTGTGGCAATCTATCAGCATTTGTGAATTTTACATTTGCTCTAGCCTGTTCTATTCTACTTGCTGCAATCAACAAGTTTTTATTATTCACCAACGCCTGGCGCACTAAAGTATCAATAACACTATCCTGAAAAATCTCCCACCACTTCAAGTTAACAAGACTATCAGTCAAGGCACTATCTTTCGATTTAAATCTAAATTCAGATGTTGTTTGATCTTTAAGCTTGTGATAATTAGGTCCTACCGCACATGAATAGATTAGCAAACCTATTACAAACAAACTTATATATGTAGACAAATTAATTTTCATCGCTCGCTCCTTTAGAAGTTTCTAATTCATTCAATTGTTGCTGTTCTCTTTTTTTCTCATATCCTGCTAGTTTACCAATTAAGATAAACAACATCGGATACATGAAAACACCTAAAAAGGTTGCCAATGTCATTCCTCCAAGCAATGCCATTCCCATTACCTTTCTTGCTTCTGAACCAGTTCCGGAAGCAACTACTAAAGGAAACACCCCTAAAATAAATGAAAAGGCTGTCATTAAAATAGGTCTAAACCTAGATCTTGCTGCTTCAAGTGCTGCATCAAACAAACTTTTCCCTTTCTTAAATTCATCATTTGCAAATTCTACAATCAAAATGGCATTCTTAGCTGCCATACCAATCAACATCACAAAAGAAACTTGAGCAAAAATATTATTTTCAAAAGACGGACTGAACAATCTTGATACCCATAAGGCAAACAAAGCTCCAAAAATTGCAAATGGTGTTCCTAACAGGATACTAAATGGCAACGACCAACTTTCATACTGAGCGGCTAAAATCAAGAATACAAACACCAATGAAAAGGTTAGTATTGTACCTAAAGACCCTGAAGCTTTATTTTCTTGATAGGACATTGCATTCCAAGAAGTGGTCAAATCTGATGGTAAAGTCTCAGCTGCAACTTCCTTTAAAGCATTCGTCGCCTGAGTAGATGTATACCCGGGAGCAGGACCACCAGTAACCTCAACGGATCTAAATAAATTAAATCGTGTTGTATAATCTGGACCTGAAATAGGAGTAATTGTAGCTACCGTAGATAACGGAACCATATTCCCATCTTTATTTTTTATAAAAAAGTTTTCAATTTGTGACTCGTCAACGCGGTACTCATTTTCAGCCTGAATATATGTTTTATACAATCTACCAAACCTCGTAAAATCATTTACATAGGCACCTCCCATGAATGCACCAACAGTGGTGTATAATTCATTTAAAGATATCCCGAGTTTCAGTGCTTTCTCCTTATCAATATCCATATAACGTTGAGGCACCGTCGCCTGAAATGTGGTAAATGCTCTTCCTATCTCGGGCCTTGCATTCGCTGCCATGATAAATTTATTAGTATTTTCTGAAAGATATTCAGGAGTATTCCCCCCTTTATCTTGCACCATAATACTAAAACCAGATCCATTACCGAGTCCCGGAATTGCCGGAGGCCCGAAAGCAAACGCCTGTGCTCCCTTTATTTTTAGAGCCAATTCAACATTAAGCCTATCAATGACTTCTTTTACGGTGGCTTCACGTTGAGACCAATCTCTTAGCGTTACGAACATAAATCCATTATTTGAGGCCATGGAACCAGAAAGCATACTGTATCCAGTCGCGTTTGTTACGTATTCCACCTCAGGGTAATTTAATAATATGGCTTCTACATCACTTGCTACTTTATCCGAACGCTGCAGAGAAGCGGCATTTGGCAATTGAAGATTCACATAAAAATATCCCATATCCTCCTCAGGAATAAATCCACCAGGAACCATTTTCCCAAAAATCCCAGCTCCGATTGTTAGAATTACAATAAATATTGCACCTCTCTTAATTTTACCTGAAATGATATTGGTATAACTCATGTAGACATCCGTACTTTTCCCCATCCATTTATTAAATGCAGCAAAAAACTTTCCTAAAAGTCCACCGTATGGTTTTGGTTCTTTCAACAATAAGCTACACAAAGCAGGACTCAATGTCAATGCATTGACAGAAGATACAATTACAGATACAACAATGGTAATAGCAAACTGCTGATATAATAATCCCGTGATTCCCGCCATTCCTGCAACAGGAATAAATACAGCTACCAATACTAAAGTAGTTGCGATCACAGGTGCCGTAACTTTTCGCATGGCATCTAAGGTCGCTTCCTTTGAATTCATACCAGAAGCGATATTAACCTGAACAGCTTCTACCACAACAATGGCATCATCTACCACAATACCGATAGCCAATACCAATCCTAATAAAGACAATACATTAATTGTAAACCCTAAAGCCGGGAAAAACATGAAAGCCCCCACCAATGAAACCGGAATTGCCAAGGTAGGTATCAATGTTGCTCTCCAATCCTGAATAAAAATAAACACTACTAAAATCACCAAAATTAAAGCTATAATAAGGGTAACAATAATATCTTTTATACCCGCAGTAATTGGCAACGTTGAATCCAATGAAACATCATATCGCATTCCTGCTGGAAAGTCCTTAGATAATTCACTCATTTGCTTTACAGCATTTTCAGCCAACTCTACGGCATTTGAACCTGGAGCTTGATATAATGCAACAATTGCAGATTCTTTTGGAATAGAATCTCTCCCTTCAGCACTCACGCCCAAACGAGGAATCATATTATATGTTTCTACTCCTAAATCAACTCTTGCTACATCTCCAATCTTTACATTAGACCCATCCGATTTTGTACGAATAACGATTTCTTCAAAAGCTTCTGGAGAATTAAATCTTTCAGGTAATCTAACCGTATAGGTAAACTCTGTTCCTGCCGGAGCCGGCTCTGCACCAAATTTACCACCAGGTACAATTAAATTTTGTTGGTTAATGGCATCGATCATTTCAGAGACCGTAATTCCTAATCTTGACAATCGGTCTGGTTTGATCCAGATTCTCATGGAGTAATTAGCTGCTCCCATGACATCTACACGTCCAATCCCCTTTAATCTTGCCAACTGATCTTTAATATTAATCAAAGCATAGTTCCCCAAGAAATCTTGGTCGTTATGAGCCTTGTTTTCAGATGTCAATGAAATAAGCATCAAAATATTCGGTAACGATTTTTTCGTTGTAACTCCGTATTTCGTCACAGCCGCAGGTAATTTTGCTGTTGCAGCAGAAACTCTATTTTGAGCCAATACTGTATTCATATCAGGATCTGTTCCTACGTCAAATGAAACCTGTATTACCATAGTACCATCATTGGCATTGGTAGATTTCATATAGATCATATTATCAACTCCATTCATCTCCTGCTCAAGAGGTGTCGCTACTGATTCTTCAACATTTGTGGCGTTTGCACCTGTATAAGTAGCCCTAACTTCTACTATTGGTGGTGTTAAATTTGGATACTGTTCGATAGGCAAGCCTATCACCGAAACAGCACCAACAATTACGATAATTATTGCTATAACAATAGCAACAATTGGACGGTGTACGAAAAAATTCCCTTTGCTATCAGACATATTTTTATTTTACTGTTCTACTTTCGAATTCAACTAAATCAGGAACAATTTCCATCCCAGCTCTAACTTTTTGAATTCCGTCTAATATTATTTTTTCTCCAGGTTTTAATCCTGATTTTATCAATCTAAAATCATCCACAGCCAAACCAATCTCCACTGCTCTATTTTCTACTTTATTTTCCTCGTTTACCACAAATAATGAGTAATCTCCTTGTAGTTCTTTTAAGCATTTCTGAGGAACCAACAATGCATTTTCTGCATTTCTAATATTAATCTTGGCTCTACCAAACTGACCTGGTCTAATGATTCTGTCTGGATTAGGAAAAGATGCCTGAAGTAAAATAGCTCCAGTTGTTGGATCTACATTTCTATCAATAAAATCGATATGTCCTTTGTGCTTATAAGTACTTCTATCTGACAAGATCAATTGTACATTCTCTTTGGAGTCCTCCTCTTTAAACTTTTCTTCTTTCGCTGCTTTGTATTCTCTAGCCATTAACAAATAATCATTTTCAGAAAGAAAGAACTGCACTCTTACTGAATCCACTCTTGAAACGGTATTTAGTATAACTGGATTCGGATCTTTACCCACAAATTCACCTTGTCTAGCCAAAGTTTTACCTATCAATCCATTTAATGGAGAGTAGATTTTCGTATACCCTAAATTAATTTTCGCTAATTCCAAACTTGCCTTTGCTGCTCTTACTTCTGATCTCGCTGCATCTCTTTGAGCTCGGGCCATATCCAATTCACGCTTACTCACAGCATCTATTTCTGCTAGTGGCTCTACTCTTTCTAAATCACTTTCTTTTTGAATTAGATTGGTCTTAGACTGTGCCAGTCTACTTTCCTCGGTAGCTACGTCTTGTTTGAAAGGATCAGGATCAATGCTGTATAGTAATTGTCCTTTTTTTACGGTACTCCCTTCTTTAAAATGAATATCATCCAAAAAACCTTCAACCCTAGCTCTAATTGGAATATCACTTTTTCCATAAACCTGCCCCACAAACTCTCTATAAATAGGAACCGTTCTGGGTATTATTTCAATAACTTTTAATTTCTGAGGTGGAAGTTTTACATGTTTTTCTTCTTTGCAAGAAGAAATGGTAAGCACACTCAATAGGAGAGCATATAGAGTAAATTTCATATTTGTTAGATTATAGTCAATTTTAAAAAGTAAAAGTAAAAAAAATAGCACAGCTTTCCTCCCTTTTGAATCACTATAAAAAACAAATAAAAAGCCGATACTTTTGGACAGCACCCCAAAAGTTGGACGATTAATATTATACTAATTAGAATAATGAGCTCGATATTTTATCGGGCTCATTCCTTTTAGTCTCCCAGATATTCTATCATTATTAT
>Ga0209223_10000770_pt1 | contig 36816 bp, 32 predicted proteins | sample COG_06_FD_184750 | JGI IMG/M metagenome (GOLD analysis project Ga0209223, IMG submission 184750) | Pelagic Microbial community sample from North Sea - COGITO 998_met_06 (SPAdes) (version 2) | ecosystem: Environmental > Aquatic > Marine > Neritic zone/Coastal water | place: Helgoland, sampling...
TGACCTGAGAGCATTAACTCAACTAACATAATTTTAAAGTCCTTGTCGTATCTTTTTGTTTTACTCATAATTCAAATATATTCATTTATGAGCCGTTTTAACTGTAACTATAAAAGTAGGCATTCCACATTTTACTTTTACCATTTTCGATTCTTTTCAAATAGAATTTTTTCATTTCAGGGTTGTGTTGTATAGAGGATATAGCGCACATATGAATCAAAGCTTTTACTTTTTTATTGGCTAAATGTGATACTTTATTACGTCCTCTAATACTAGTTCCTGATTTATATGAGAAAGGAGCTATGCCACAATAAGAAGCATATTTTCTCCAGGAATCAAACTTATTAAAGTTGTCAGTTGTAATAATTATAGTAATAGCCATCTGGAGTCCAACACCTTTAATACTAGATATTAGATTTAGATTGTGTTTCAATTCATTGTCAGTCATAATAATCTGTTCTATTTCAACTTGAATATTATTAATTTGTTTTGTTAGATAATGAATCATTTTTTCTTGAACATCAAACATGGTTTTAAAGTTTATAGTTTTATAGATAGCTTTTTGTTCTTTAAGAGTTCCTTTATAGGCAGCCCTTTGTTTGATAAGTTTTGCTTTTAAATTCATTAAAGATTTAAGTTGGGTAAGTTCTTTGCGTATACTCTTAGTTGGTTTAATTTCATCTTTTAACCTATATCCATACAGAGCAATTCTTTTAGCATCAATGGCATCATCTTTACCTCTAGTTATTCCCATTGATCTTTTGATATCTAAGCCAGAAGCGATGTAGTAGTTATGTTTATTTTCAGATAAAATAACTGTTATTAAATGAGAATACATACCAGTATGCTCAAAAACAAATAGGATTTCATCTAATTGATTAACATTTGTATTGACCCATTTTAAGAATTTTGATAACCCTTTTTTTGAATTAGGAAACTGATTTACAAGTTGTGATGAATGTATACAAACATCAATAACATTTTTACTAACATCAATACCGATAACATTTTTAAAATTCATAACTTTAGATTTAGCGATTAAACAAAAGAGTTACTTTAACTAAGACCTTTAATAAGGACGGAAACTGAAATTCTATATGGTTCTAAGTAACTTGAAAAAAGAGCGGAGACTAATACGGGGGATGGCTCTAAGAAGCTAGCTGCCGCGAAAGTTCACTCCGTTCTTTTTAAAATTTAATGATAAAATATTTGGTATGCTAATCTAAAGGCTACCGCACGAAGAATAAACAAAACTAAATAGGGCTAGAGCCCCGCTCCCGCACGAGGAATAGATAAAAAGTAAAGCTAAAGCTGCCGCGAGAATCTTTCTCGTGGCGGTACTGAGTAAGCAATAAGAGTTAGGAAATAGTATAAAAACTTCAATAGCAATATTGGAGTTTTTTGAGAATGTTCGTCACAGCTTACGCTAGGCTAAATCTGCGCCAACATGTTCCTGCCGATTATGAGCCAGTCTGCGGCAGGCCTTTAAGCAACTAGAAAAATAGACGTTTCTGTATTCGTTTTTATCAAGCCAAACACAGTAATTATAATTCATAAGATTTACTTGCATCTAATTTTATAAAAATAAAAAGTAGAATTGTAAAGCCCCATAAACCAGAGCCACCGTAACTGAAAAATGGTAAAGGAATTCCGATCGTTGGAAACAAACCAATCACCATTCCGATGTTGATAAGATAGTGGAAGAAAAATACCGCAGCGATACCATATCCGTAAACTCTACTGAAAGTGGTTTTTTGTCGTTCGGCAAGTTGGATAATTCTCAATACAAAAAGTGTAAATACAATCACCAAAAAGGAAGTACCAAGAAAGCCCCATTCTTCTCCAATGGTACTAAATATATAGTCGGTTTGTTGTTCCGGTACAAAGTTTCCCTGGGTACGATCCCCTTCAAGAAATCCCTTTCCAGAAAAGCCACCTGACTTAATGGTAAGTACGGATTGATTTGTATTGTATCCAACGCCTCGAGTGTCAGTGTTTTTTCCTAATAAGATATTGAAACGATCTCGATGTCTTTGTTCAAAAATATGATTGTAGACATAATCTACACTAAAAATAAAAAGACCACAAAGAGCATAAATAGCTGATATTTTCAGCCAATGAAATTTGAGAGAAATATTTCTATAAAATAAAATATAAAGAATAAACAAAGTGAAAACACCATATGTGCTCATTAATATCAAATTAAAACCGAAAGCAAGCGTTAAAATAAATAAGGTAATGGCAAAGGCTCCAATAGCGATGTAATAAATGGGTAATCCTTCTCTGTATAGAACAAAGAAAAATGCGGTGTATACCAAAGCAGATCCAGGGTCGGGTTGCAGGGTGATTAATATAGCGGGTAGAAATATGATAATAAATGCCTTGATTTGATTTTTTACCAATTTCAAATCATACTGCTTGTCTGATAATAATTTGGCAAGTGCCAAAACGGTTGCAAATTTTGCGAATTCTGAGGGTTGTAAACTGGTGGCTCCAAGATCATACCAAGAGGTGGCACCGTTGATGCGCTTACCAAATGCAAAGAGACCTGCAAGAGAAAGTAAAGAGCCGATATATACTAATGAGGCGAAACGTTCATATAGTTTAGCGTCGATAAATAGAATTAAGATGATGAGTACAAAACTAAGGCCTATCCACATCATTTGTTTTCCATACTTTGTTGCGAAATCGAAAACTTCAAAATGCTGATCGGAATAGGAAGCGGCATAGATGTTCATCCAGCCAAAAACGATTAGGAAAAGGTACAATAGAACTAATGTTAGATCTATCCCAGAAAATATGTTATTCCTCTGTGCTCTCACTATTAGGTTGTATTAATTGTTTTTGATATTCTTCTTCTAGATTGGTGTGTAACATTCTTTGCTCCCAATATTTATTGGTTGTTTTTCCGGTTAGATATTTTTCAATCATCAAACTGGTAATTGGGGCTGCAATCATAGAACCAAATCCTCCATTTTCGATATAGACTACAATTGCAATTTTAGGATCATTTTTTGGTGCAAAAGCTACAAAAATAGAATGATCTTCAAACTGAATTTTTTCTCCGTTGATTCTTTTAAAGTTTTCAGCTGTTCCTGTTTTTCCACAGATTTCAATGTTTTTTAGTCGAACGTGTTTGGCAGTTCCCGTTTTAAATACATCGTGCATTCCTTCAATAATTGGCGGGAAATATTTAGGGTTGATGCTAGTGTGCTTGAGGGTTGTATATATAGAATCGATAGGAGTTGCGTCGCTCGTTTCTTTTAAAATATGAGGAGTATAAAAACTTCCTCGGTTAGCAATGGCAGCAGTCATATTTGCCAATTGAATAGGTGTTGTTAAAATTTGACCCTGTCCGATAGCATTCGAAATCGTGTAAGTAGCTCTCCATCTTCCATCTGGATACCAACGATTATATAAAGCAGCATCCGGAATTAATCCCTTTTGTCCTTGTGGCAAATCATACCCTAGATATTGTCCAAGTCCAAAACTTCTCATGTGTTTGCTCCATACGTTCATGCCTTCTGAAGCGGTTGGGTACTTTTCAATAATTTTTCTGTAGACATTAGAAAAATAACTGTTGCAGGATTTTGCCAAACCTTGTCTAAGTTGAATTGGTTTGTTGTAGATTCCACAATGGCATCCCATGAATTCGGAGTTTCTAGCTCCGTATTTATACCCATGAAAACATCGAAAAGAAGTTGTAGGTGTAATTATTTCTTCTTGTAATCCAACAAGTCCTTGTACTATTTTAAAAGGAGATCCTGGTGCATATTGAGCCAAAAGACTCTTGTCGTACATGGGCTTGTTGATGCTGTCACTGAAAAAGATAACGGAGTTTTTAGAGCGTTCCCTACCAACCATTAGGTTTGGGTTGTAACTTGGCATGGTAATCAAACTGAGAATTTCACCACTACTTGGTTCAATAGCGACAATTCCTCCTCTTTTTCCTGCCATGAGTGCTTCTCCGTATAATTGAAGTTTATTATCTAGTGTAAGAGTTAGGTCTTTACCATCAACTGGAATCGTATCAAAAATCCCATCTTTATAAGATCCGATAATTTTATTGAAGTGATCTCTTTGCAGATATTTTACTCCCTTTTTACCGCGTAGAAAGTTTTCGTACTGTTTTTCAACACCGGTTGTTCCGATCAATTCACCTGCTTGGTAATAAGGATTCCTTCGAGCAATTTCATCATTTACTTCATTTACATAGCCTAAAACATTGGCAGCAGAATTTTGAGGATAGTTTCTCAAAAGTTTTCTTTCGATGAAGAAACCTTTGTATTTGTACATTTTTTCTTGAAGATACGCGTAGTCCTCCTTTGATAAATGTGCTAAAAAAACAGAAGGAAGTCGTCGAGACCAACGTTTAGCTCTGTCAAATCTCTTTAAAAAATAGGCTTTGTCAACATTTAATAATTTACAAAATTCTAAAGTGTCTAGAGGTTTTACTTCTCTAGGGATGATCATTAGGTTGTAAGATTGTTTGTTGGCAACCAATAGCTCCCCGTTTCTATCATAAATATATCCTCTTTCAGGGTAGTCAAATACTTTTTTAATTGTGGAACTTTTAAGGTTGGTTCCAGTATTCGATTGGCTAATTACTTGCAGATAGAAAAGCTTTCCTATAAAGACGAAAGCCATAGCAATAATGAAAAATGATAAAAGATATCCGCGTTTCATTATCGTAATTATTGGTTCATAAATTTATTTTTTCTTGTCAGTAAAATAGAAAGAACAATAAGGACTATTGTAAACAATCCATTAGTGAATGTTTTGAACAAGATAGTTCCAATTTCTTTTAAATTAAAATATTCTAAACCGAATAAAATAAAATGATGTAGAAAAGTAAGTATGGTAACATAAGTCACGATTCTTATAACAGGTTCATTATTCAATTTGAATAATTTAAAATCATTGTCTTGCTTGTTGAGTATTAGGTTTAGTATAGGTAAGCTAAAATATGCCGTTGCAACTGTAGCAGCAGCATTGACACCACCTGTGTTGGAGAATATATCAATACAAAAACCAAATAAAAATGAAACTATTAAAAAGTTGGAACGTTTTGTTTCAAATGGGTACAAGAATATAAATAGTAAATATAAGTTTGGGTTGATGAAACCAAAAAAATAAATGTGGTTCAAGACTAGGGTTTGAATTAAAACCAATAGGACAAGCCAAAATGCAAGTATCAATGTATCTCTAGTCATTTTTTTGTAATTCTAAAATTTCTTCTTTGTCTATGTTTTGAATCGCATACACATAACCAATATTACTCATGTCCATGAATAATTCAACCTCTATATTGTCATAACTTTTATTTGTAGCATCAAAACTTTTGATGATTCCAATGGGAGTATTATCAGGAAATAGTATTGATTTACCACCAGAAACAATAGTGTCTCCAATTTGAATATCCGCTTGTCTTTGAATATCTAATAATTGAGAAAATCTATAATTTTGTCCGTTCCAGGTAAGAGTTCCGAAATAGTTGTTTTTTTTAAGACGAGCGTTGATTTTTGAGTTGCTATTTAAAACACTCAATACGGTTGCATAGTTATTAGAAACTTTATTGACTACGCCAATGATTCCAGTATTATTCACAACACCCATATCTATAGCAATTCCATCCAATCTCCCTTTGTTTATGGTAAGAATATTATTTCGTTTCGTATAACTATTTTGAATGACTTTCGCTGAAATATATTTGTTCTCTATGGAAAGACTGCCAATGTTTTCTGGATGTAAGGAGTCGCTACTGACAAGAGAACGCAATCTTGCATTTTCTTCCGCAAGCCTTTGATTGTCTTTTTTTAAGACACCGTATTCAAAAATGGAGGTAGATTTCTCTAATAAACCACCAGAAATTGCATTGGCCGAATTAAAAAATTGACTTTTGTGGTAACTGTGCGATTGTATTGTAAAGCCTATAGCAATAATTTCCAACAAGAGGAAAAGCAAGAAATATTTGTATTTTTCAATAAAATAGGCAATTTGCTGCATTGATATTGTTGGCTATAAAAGTTCAATACTGTAACGTATTAAAACTATTATTATTTTAATAAAACACTTTTGTATACTTCTATTTTTTTAAGAGCAATACCTGTTCCTCTAACAACTGCACGTAACGGATCTTCAGCGATGTATACCGGTAAGTCAGTCTTTTTTGACAAACGTTTGTCAAGACCTCTTAACATAGAACCACCACCAGCTAAATAAATACCTGTGTTGTAAATATCCGCAGCTAATTCAGGAGGAGTTTTAGATAAAGTTTCCATTACCGCATCTTCAATACGTAAAATAGATTTGTCTAATGCCTTTGCTATTTCTCTATAAGAAACTTGTACTTGTTTAGGTTTACCACTTAATAAATCACGCCCTTGAACAAGCATGTCATCCGGAGGAGTCTCTAGATCTTCAGTTGCAGCACCTATTTGAATTTTAATTTTTTCAGCAGTAGTTTCACCCACAAATAAATTGTGTTGTGTACGCATGTAATACATAATGTCTCCAGTAAATAAATCACCGGCTACTTTTACAGATTTATCACATACAATACCTGCTAAAGCGATAACAGCAATTTCTGTAGTACCACCACCTATATCAATAATCATGTTTCCTTTTGGTTCCATGATGTCTATCCCTACCCCAATTGCTGCAGCCATTGGTTCGTAGATAAGATAGATTTCTTTTGCATTCATATGCATTGCAGAATCACGAACGGCTCTTTTCTCAACTTCGGTAATCCCAGAAGGAATACAAATAACCATTCTCAAAGCAGGAGGGAACATTCTTTTTTTAATAGAAGGAATGTTTTTGATAAACTCCTTGATCATTTCCTCAGATGCTTGGAAATCTGCAATTACACCATCTTTCAAAGGACGGATGGTTTTGATATTTTCATGAGTTTTTCCTTGCATCAAGTTTGCTTTCTGACCTGTCGCAATTATTTTACCAGAAGACCTGTCTCTAGCTACAATAGAGGGTGCATCAACAACTACTTTTCCATTGTGAATGATAAGTGTGTTTGCAGTTCCTAAATCAATAGCAACATCTTCAATCATGAAATCAAAAAAACCCATAGTTCTTTTTGTGGTGTTATGTTAATATAAAGAATGTGTTCACCTGTACATGAACACATTCCCCAAATTTAGTGAATTAATGTTTAAAATGACGTGTTCCTGTGAAAACCATTCCGATGTTGTTTTCATCACAATAATCAACAGATAATTGGTCTTTGATAGAACCTCCTGGTTGAATGACAGCTTCAATTCCTGCATTTCCAGCAATTTCTACACAGTCAGGGAAAGGGAAAAATGCATCACTTGCCATTACCGCTCCTTTTAAGTCGAAGTTAAAAGTTTTAGCTTTGGTAATTGCCTGTTCTAACGCATCAACTCTAGAAGTTTGTCCTGTTCCACCTGCACACAATTGTTTGTTTTTTACTAAAATAATAGTGTTAGATTTGGTATGCTTACAAATTTTTGAAGCGAATAATAAATCTTCTATTTCTTCATCAGAAACAATACGTTTCGTTACGTTTTTCAATCCTTCTCTAGAATCAGTAACATTGTTAGGGTCTTGTGCTAAAACTCCGTTCAATGCAGTTCTATAACTGATGTTAGGGAATTCAACATCTTTCTTAACTAAAATAATTCTGTTTTTCTTTCCTTTTAAAATAGCTAAGGCTTCCGGCGTGTATGATGGAGCAATAACTACCTCACAGAATAAACTGTGGATTTCAGTGGCAGTAGCCTCGTCAATTTCTTTGTTAGCGATCAATACTCCTCCGAAAGCAGAAGTTGGGTCACCAGCTAAAGCATCAACATACGCCTGTTTTAAAGTATCTCTTTGTGCAAAACCACAAGCATTGTTGTGTTTTAAGATTGCAAAGGTAGGAGCTTCTCCTTTAAATTCTCTGATCAAGTTGACAGCAGCATCTACATCTAACAAATTGTTAAATGATAATTCTTTACCATGCAATTGGTCAAATAATTCCTCTAAGTTACCATAGAAAAATCCTTTTTGGTGAGGGTTTTCTCCGTAACGTAATTGCTTAGAAGTGTCAAAACTTTGTCTGAATTGAGGCTGGTCATCGTTCATGTAATTGAAGATAGCCGTGTCATAGTGACTTGATACAGCAAAAGATTTTGCTGAGAAAGATTTACGCTGCTCAATAGTTGTAGCACCGTTTTGTTCTGTGATGATATCTAAAAACTCTCCGTATTGGTCCATTGAAGAAACACAAATTACATCTTTAAAGTTTTTAGCAGCAGCTCTAATCAAAGAGATTCCACCGATATCAATTTTTTCAATAATATCTTGTTCAGGAGCACCACTAGCAACCGTCTTTTCAAATGGATATAAATCAACAATAACAATGTCAATTTCAGGAATTTCAAACTCTTCAATCTGTTTTTGGTCACTTTCGTTTTCACGTCTGTTTAAGATTCCTCCAAAAACTTTAGGGTGTAAAGTTTTAACACGACCTCCTAAGATAGAAGGATAAGATGTTAAGTCTTCCACACGAACTACATCAATACCTAAATCTTTGATAAAAGTTTCAGTACCTCCAGTTGTGTAAATAGTTACATTTAACTCATTTAATTTCTTTACAATTGGCTCTAAACCATCTTTGTGAAATACCGAAATTAAGGCAGATTTTGCTGTTTTGCTAGTGCTCATTTTATGTGTTGTAAAATTTTCTGCGAAGTTACTAATATTGTGATGTTTTCGCAACAATAATTCAACACCTAGAACGATTATTTTTCGTTTATATTTTGTCTGCCTTTAAGACTTATTGAGATGAAAATAAATCTTGTATCTATTCTATGGTTGGCGCTTTAATTAAAAATGGTATTTTTGATAAAATTGTAAAAGAAAATCGCGTGAGTAAAAGAAAAGGTGTTCTCTTTTTTTTAGCAAAATTCTTCGGGTCTTATTTTTTTATGTTTGCCATGTATTCTTATTATTTGCATGCAACTCAAGAAAAAGGTTCTAAGTTTCAGTGCGCTCCTGTGACAGAAAAAGTTGCTGAGCAAACATTGGCAGTACTTCATTTTTTTGGTTACAACGCAGCGATGGAGCAGCATGACCAAGAACTTTCTATAAAATTAAGATTAAATGACGTGTACTTAGCTCGGGTCATAGAGGGCTGTAATTCAATTAGTGTTATAATTCTGTTTGTTGCTTTTATTGTTTCATTTCCCGGTCCTTTAAAAAAAACCTTTTTGTATGCTTTAGGTGGTGGGATGCTTATTTATGGAATTAATATTTTAAGAATCGCTTTTTTAACAGTAGCCCTAGAAAAATTACCTGAGCAAAAAGAAATGTTACATAACTTAATTTTTCCTTCTATTATTTATGGATTGGTGTTTTTGTTGTGGGTAGTGTGGGTCAATTATTTTTCTAATCATAAGCAAGTGCGTAATGAGAAAAATAATTAGATACTTCTTGGTTTTTATTTTATTGATAGCACTTGTGCTGGTAAGGGCTTATGAAAATGAAATGTTTTATGATCCATTCATTGTTTTTTTTCAAAATGATTATTTGTACACATCTGTGCCTGAATTTGAGTACGGCAGATTGATTTGGGATTTGTTTCTGCGTTATTCGCTGAATTCCATCATCTCACTGGGAATCATTTATTTGGTTTTTGAAAAATTAGGCTATGTGATTTTATCTGCAAAATTATATGTGCTTGGTTTTGTTTTGTTGATTTCAGCCTACACCGTTTTACTCTCAACCGGTTTTGAAAAAGGGTATCTCTTGCCTTTTTATGTTAGACGGTTTTTGATACATCCGTTATTTCTGTTGTTTTTGATGGCTGCGCTCTTCTATGAGAAAATTGCAGGTATAAAGCCTACTTTGAGATAATTTAACAGGTTTTAAGCTTTTTAGCATTTTGAATTTGTTAAATTTGTAGTGTGAAAAAATTACTCCAACATATTGGAACAATATTGATGGCGCTTTTGGTGCTGTTCTCTTCGTTGTCTTTTGGTGTCAGCAAACATTATTGTGCAGGGGAGGTTTCTGAGGTTTCTTATTTTGTGGATGTCACTGGCTGTAAAATGCCACAACAAGTTGATGCTTGTGATACTTCGAAAACTGAAAGTGTCAAAAAGAAATCTTGTTGTGAAACTAAATATCAGTTTGTAGATGGAAATGATTTTCCTTCAAAAAAAATAACCACATTAGTTTCATTTGATCCTCAAATTGCCATTCTTCAGAATTTGAGTTTTTCATTTTCTTTGTGTCAAGATAATCTCGATTCTAAAAGTTTTTTCCAATATCATTCACCACCAATACTAAAAAATAGAGTGGTTGTTTATGAATCTTATTTGATTTGAATATTACGTTTTTATTAGGAGTGTAATATTAGTAATTGCACTAAATAATTAGTGCTAAAACAAATCAAATAAATGAAAATTATATATTTATTTATTCCATTTGTTTTTATTAGCATGCTGTCATTTTCTCAGGAGAAATTGAAAGGTATGGTGATGATTACAAATGAAGAACAACAAGTTTCTGGATTCCCAGGGGCTTCCGTCTATTGGTTGGAAACAAAGATAGGCACTACTACCAATAATAGGGGCTGGTTTGAAATTGATTTTAGCGAGAATTCCAATAAATTGGTCGTCAGTTATATTGGGTATCAAACGGATACTTTAATCGTTACAAGCAATAAAGAATTACATCATTTTTTAAAACCAACTTTGTCTCTGTCGGAAGTGGAAGTCAAAGGAACACAGAATTCAACTGCAACTTCGTTTTTTTCTCCGATGAATACAATAACCATAAACGAATCGGAATTGTTAAAGGCAGCTTGCTGTAATTTGTCAGAGAGTTTTGAAACAAATCCTGCGGTTGGGGTGAGTTATGCAGATGCTATTTCTGGAGTCAAAGAAATAAAAATGTTAGGTCTCACAAGTCCATATATATTAATTTCTCAAGAAAATATTCCTTCGGTTCGAGGTGCATCTCAAGTGTATGGTATGTCTTTTATTCCCGGTACATGGATTGAAAGTATTCAAGTCACCAAAGGAATGGGGTCTGTGGTCAATGGTTTTGAAAGTATTTCTGGTCAAATCAATACGGAGTTAAAAAAGCCTAGAAACTCCAATATTTTTTTTGCAAATCTTTATGGATCTGGTTCAGGAAGGTTAGAGTTGAATGCGCATATTCTAAAAAATATTTCTGATTCATGGAGTACAGGCTTGTTTGTACATACAAATCATCGACAATTGAAAGTTGATAGAAATAGCGATGGATTTTTAGATGTACCACTCGGTTCTCAATTGAATTTATTAAATCGATGGCAATATGCAAACCCTACATCAGGATGGGTGAGTTTTTTAGATGTAAAATATGTTGCAGATGCAAAGCAAATTGGAAGTGTAGCTTATAATCCTGAGTTTGATAAATTTCAAGGCACAGAATATGGTGGTGAAATAGATACGAAACGTTTTGAATTTTCATCGAAGTTGGGCTATGTTTTTAAGGATAAGCCATACCAAAGTATCGGTTTTCAATCGGCATATAGCAATCATAATCAGCAATCTTATTTTGGGTATAATGTGTATAATATAGAACAAAATAGTTTTTATTTCAATTCCATTTTTCAGTCTATATTATTCAATACGATGCATACCTTTAAAACAGGAATTAGTGTTTCTTATGATGGGTATAAAGAACAAGTCCTTTTGGATGCCTATACTAGAAATGAAAATTCTATGGGTGGTTTTTTTGAATATACCTATGATAATATAGATAACTTAACAGTGGTTGCAGGTCTTAGGGCCGATTATCATAAGGTAATGAAATATATGATCACTCCAAGGATTCATGTTCGATATGAACCTTGGGATTCGGGTGTATTTAAAATAGCTGCAGGAAAAGGGCAGAGGATCGCAAGTGTTTTTGCTGAAAATCAAAAGATGTTTGCCTCTTCAAGGACTATTTCTATAGATGATCAAGGTAAAGGAAGTTATGGGTTGAATCCAGAAATTGCTTGGAATTATGGTTTGAGTTATTTGCATAAAACAAAAGTATTTGGGAATTCAGTCTCCTTATCTTTGGATTATTTTATCACAGATTTTTCTCAACAAGTAATTGTAGATTATGATCAATCTCCACGGGAAGTTCAATTTTATAATTTAAATGGAAGTTCTACAGCAAAATCTTTTCAAGCAGAGTTGAATTATGAATTGCATTCCTTGTGGGATTTGCGAATTGCTTATCAATTAAATGATGTGGAAATAGCTTATAAAAAAGGGAGTTTACAGAAGCCCTTGCAACCTAGAGATACTTATTTTGTGAATGTGGGGTATCAATCAAAAAAAATAAAAGAACGACAATGGAAGTGGGATATGACTTATAATTGGTTGGGTGAGCAACGAATTCCGGATACAAGTCAGAACCCAATCGCATATCAATTAGCGGAGTACTCAAGTCCAACTCAGTTGTTGCATTCTCAGCTGACTTATGTGTTTTCTGATAATTTGGAATTTTACGTTGGTGCCGAAAATATATTAGATACCACACAAAAGAATCCTGTGTTAGCAAGTGACGACCCTTTTGGACCTTATTTTGATTCGACATTGGTGTACGCGCCGGTTTTAGGAAGAATGTATTATGGAGGAATTAGATATAATTTATAAAATAGAATAGGATGAAAAAAATAATTTTAATCTTGTTAGTAGCTTTCTCATATGGAGTATCAGCTCAAGAAGTACAAGAAAAAAGTAAAAAGAAGAAAACTGCAATGACCGTGAACGGCAATTGTGAAATGTGTAAAGCCAGAATTGAGAAATCTTGTTTGAAGACTACCGGGGTGAAGTATGCCCAGTGGGATGTCAACTCAAAACAATTGAACCTTATTTTCAATGAGTATATGACATCGAAAGACGAAATTCAACAATCTATTCTTAAGGTTGGTCATGATGTAGATTCATTGACGGCGAATCCGGATAGTTATAAAGAGTTGCATACTTGTTGTCAATATCGGGAGGATTAAACAAAAAAAGGAGATTCAATTTGAATCTCCTTTTTCTATTTCTATTATGATTTTCTTCCTTTTTTCTGTTTCTTTCTAGCACCATTGTTCAAACGATACGTGTAACTAACAACAGCATACATTCCTAAACTTTCAGTAGTGGTTTCTTCAAAGTAGTTCACACTACTTCTTCGTCTGATGTCCACATTTTTGTTAAGCATGTCTATCAAAATAAGTTTTACCACATTGTTTTTTTTAGGTGTGAAAGAGTATGAAATAGCAGTATTCCATAGTGGTAAAATGACATCCGTTGAAAAATTTTCATTTGAAGTGACGGTGTCATAGGAATACAAATAAAAATCAAATTGAGTATTGAAACTTAATTGTTTTGTGAAGTCATAATCAAATTTCGTGAAATAATGCTGTGTAGCAAATTCTCTGTTTAGTTCTTTTCTGATAGAGAAATTAGTTTGATTCATGGAGTACTCGGCACCTATTTTAAAATCAAATATGTTTTTATTGTGGTTTTCAAATCTCAAACTTCCTGAATATTTATTTGCCGAAACATCGTTTAAAACATAATTGATCAAAGAATTTGATTTTTGAAAAGAGTTTCTGTTTTTGATGGTATATCTTACAGGAAGACGGTTGATTTTTTTACTCAAGCTAAAGGAAGTGGTTATATTATCCTTAATTCCGATGTTTTCAAAGCTTCTTACTCTATTAAGATCTTCATCGATCTCAATTGTAGGAATGATGGCGTCTTTTGTATGTGAAAGATTTACCAAACCATAAAATGTAAGAGCTGATTTATAGTCGTGGATATTTACTCTAGCGGAGAGATCGTCTCTCTGTTCTGCGTTTATATTTGGATTCCCTTTTCTAATGAATCTTGGAATCAAGTCATTCACTACCGTGGAACTATGGTAAATATTTGGACTGCGAACAGATTTTTTGTAATTCAGACGATACTTTCTTCCGGCTTTGGGTTTGTATTGAATAAAAGCTCTTGGGTTGATGAAACTATTTTTTTTATTCACCGACATTTTTTCAAGTTCACCAAAGTCTCTGGTAAGGTCTTGATATTCTACTCCCGCATAAATATTTAATTTTTCAATATTGTAACTGTATCCCAATCTAGATTGGTAATTGTATTCTTTATGGTTGTATTTGTATTCAAATAAATCTTGTCTATTGTCATCTGTGATTTTTGTTTTAGACTGAACCACGTCTTCGTCAATATTTCTAAATGTGTTAAAGGCTTCAATTTTTATATAGTGATTGTGTCCTAAAGGCTCAGTGTATTTGATGTTGTAATTGATAGAGTTATTGTCAATTAACTCATCTCTGTAAATATCACTTTTAACCACCGAAGGTGTTTCTTGATCAATATTTCTTGTCGTTTCTGTGTATTGTTGATTGAATCTTTTAAGTTTTTCTGTAGTAGCATAGGCACCTACAGCAAAGTTTTTCCCTTCTTCGTTGAGTTTTTTATAGAAGTTTAATTTTAAATTTCCTCGATGACGATTTTGTGCATTGTTAAATTTACTGTCATTTTTAGTTCTAAGGATGTTTTCTGTATTGTAAATTTGGGAAAATTTATTCAGTGAAATAATTCTGTCACTTGCATTAAACATTCCTTTAGCAAAATAACTATACGTATTGTTTGCTTGATTTTTATAATTAAAATTTAGATTGTGATTTTGGTCGTAATTATCAAAATTGCTCACAATATTAGAATTGATGTTATTCTCATTTACCGAGGAGACTCGGTTTGTATACGAGGTACCATCATTTTGAGACTGGTTGAAGGTATAATCCGCATTTAAGGATTCTTTTTTCTTGAATTCATGTCCAAAGTGTAGCCCAGCTACTTGAGAATTTAAAAAACCGCTTAAACTTTTCTTGTTAATAGTAGATTCTTCTCCATCTGATTCATCTCCAAGGCATCAGCACTTTTTAAAAAGTTTTTAATATTGGATCCGGTGACATTTATGTTATTGGTTGAGGCCACCGCTGAGAATTGTGTTTTAGAAGAAAATTGATTGTAGTTACCACTTGTAAAATATCTATTATCTAGTCCTATTCCAGCACTAACTTTTCCAAAACCTCTATTTTTTTTGTCTTTTTTTAGAGTGAAGTTTAGAATTACTTGTTTGTTTGCATCGCTTACACCTGTAAGTTCAGATTCATCACTTTTTTTATCAATAATTTCAACTTTTGCAATAACATCTGCAGATAAGTTTTTCATGACCACTGAAGGGTCTCCTCCAAAAAACTCTTTTCCGTCCACGTAAATTTTTGTGACCTCGTTTCCTTGTGCGATCATTTTACCATCAGAGTCTATTTCCATTCCTGGTAATTTTTCAAGCATGTCTTCTATGTTGTCATCATGGTTCACTTTAAATGCTGAGGTGTTAAAAGCAACAGTATCTTTTTTAATTTGAATTGGAATTACGGCAGAGATTATTACTTCATCTAATACACCAATATCTTCTTTTAATAAGATGTTGTTTAAGTTTATGGGCTCATTTCTGAAAACAATATTTTCGAAATGAGAGATAAATCCAGTAGAGTGAATTTGAATTAATAATGAGTCGCGAGAATCTTCCAATATTTTAAACTGTCCATCCATATCAGTGGTGGTAAAGTTGATCATTGTAGAATCCTTTGGGTTTAACAATGCAACGGATGCGTATGGCAAACTTTCGTTTTCAGGTGTAGCAACTCTTCCGGTAATCGATGGTTCCGTTTGAGCAAGAATAAATTGAGCTATAAATAGAAAAATTAAGGTAGTCAGTTGTGTTTTAGGAAAAGGAAAAGCAGGCATTAATAGGTGTTTTTTTAAGTGTAGTAATTACGGTTGATGTTTGAATTACAAATACCTTGCCATGATAAATACTGGTGTTTATGTAAGAAGAGGAGGAAATAGAAAAATGTTATGGTTTAAAAGGCTTGAGGGGATAAAATATATTTCAAAAAAAAGTGCTTTTGAAAACTCAAAAGCACTTTTTTATAAAAAATTAGGATCTTACATCATCCCAGGCATTCCACCACCCATTGGAGGATGTGCTCCATCGGCAGCGCCTGCTTCTGATTTTATTTCTGAAATAGTACATGCAGTAGTCAAAATCATTCCTGCAACAGAAGCAGCATTTTCTAATGCTACACGTGTTACTTTTGTTGGATCAATAATTCCTGCTTTTAGCATTTCAACATATTCTCCAGATTTTGCATTGTATCCAAAATCAGCTTTACCTTCTAGTACTTTAGAAATTACAACAGAACCTTCTCCACCAGCATTTTCAACAATTTGTCTCAATGGCTCTTCAATAGCTCTATTAATAATGTTTACACCAGTTTGTTCGTCTGTGTTATCTTCAGCAATAATAGAAGTAAGAGAAGCTTTTGCTCTAGCTAAGGCAACACCTCCACCAGCAACAATTCCTTCTTCAACAGCAGCTCTTGTTGCATGTAATGCATCATCTACTCTGTCTTTCTTTTCTTTCATTTCAACTTCACTAGCAGCACCTACGTATAATACAGCAACTCCTCCAGCTAATTTAGCCAAACGTTCTTGTAATTTTTCTTTATCGTAATCAGAAGTAGTGTTCTCAATTTGAGATTTGATTTGTGTAACTCTCACATTGATAGCTTCAGATTCACCAGCACCATTCACAACAGTTGTGTTGTCCTTGTCGATAGTTACTCTTTCAGCTGTTCCTAACATTTCAATAGTTGTATTTTCTAAAGTAAGACCTCTTTCTTCAGAAATTACAGTACCCCCAGTTAAGATTGCGATGTCCTCTAACATTGCTTTTCTTCTGTCTCCGAATCCTGGAGCTTTTACAGCAGCAATTTTAAGTGCTCCACGCAATTTATTCATTACTAAAGTAGCCAATGCTTCACCATCAACATCTTCGGCGATAATCAATAATGGTTTCCCTGATTGAGAAATAGGCTCTAAGATTGGCAATAATTCTTTTAAAGCTGAAACTTTCTTTTCAAATAATAAAATGTATGGATTTTCTAAATCAGCCAACATTTTTTCTGTGTTTGTAACAAAATATGGAGATAAGTAACCTCTATCAAATTGCATTCCTTCTACAATATCAACATAAGTTTCTCTTCCTTTTGCTTCTTCTACAGTGATAACACCTTCTTTACCAACTTTACCAAAAGCTTCAGCGATTAAATCACCAATAGTTTCGTCGTTATTCGCAGAGATAGAAGCTACTTGTTTGATTTTGTCTGATTGATTTCCTACAACTTCAGATTGCTGTTGCAAATCAGCAACTAAAACTTCAACAGATTTATCAATTCCTTTTTTAATATCTAATGGGTTGGCACCAGCAGCAACGTTTTTCAATCCTTCCGTTACGATAGCTTGCGCTAACACAGTAGCTGTAGTTGTTCCGTCACCAGCTAAGTCATTGGTTTTAGAAGCAACTTCTTTTACCATTTGAGCTCCCATATTTTCAATTGGATCTTCAAGCTCAATTTCTTTAGCTACACTTACACCATCTTTTGTGATAGAAGGTCCTCCGAATGATTTTTCAATTACTACGTTTCTACCTTTTGGTCCTAAGGTTACTTTTACTGCATTTGCTAAAGCATCAACACCACGTTTTAATCCGTTACGTGCGTCAATGTTAAAATTAATTTCTTTTGCCATTTTAATGTGTTTTTATGTTCTCTATTAAAGATGAATAAATTGAAAAATTATACGATTGCGAAGATGTCGCTCTCTCTCATAATTAAGTAATCTGTACCTTCTAGTTTTAGTTCGGTACCAGCGTATTTACCGTATAATACAGTATCTCCTACCTTCACAGTCATCGCTTCGTCCTTAGTTCCATTCCCAACCGCAATAACAGTTCCTTTAGATGGTTTTTCTTTAGCTGAATCAGGGATGATTAATCCTGATGCAGTTTTAGTTTCTGCTGCTAATGGCTCTACAAGTACTCTGTCCGCTAATGGTTTGATGTTTACGTTACTCATTATTATATATGTTTATAAGTTTATATTTGAATTTACCTTTTGTATATCCAAAAATATGCCATTTGTATAACTCTGACAATATGTAAAAAAAAATGCCAAGTTGTCATTTTCCTTGGCATTTTTGTGTCAACTTGTGTTGATGTTTTATTCGGCAGCTTCTTCTGTCTCTTCTACTTCTGGTAAAGAAGGAGCTTCATCTTCTGTAATTCTGTTATTCAACGTTTCTTCTATTTGAGATTCTGTTGAGTTTGTGTTTTCTCTTGGGATTGCAAAGTTAGAAAGCAAAATCATAGCCATCAATGCAATTGCCAAAGTCCAAGTACTTTTATCTAAGAAGTTATTGGTGCTTTGCACTCCTCCCATAGATTGAGATCCACCTGCTCCTCCGAAAGAAGAAGACAATCCACCTCCTTTAGGATTTTGAACCATAATTATTAATACTAGCAATACTGCTACAACAAGGATAAGGATTAAAAACAATGTATATGTCATGCTTATTTATTTTTAAGGTGTTCTATTTTCTTAATTTGGTCTGCAAAGAAACCACTTTTTTCTGGATATTTCAAAATTAAAATATTATATGCTTTGATTGCATTGCTATATTTTTTTTGTTCTAAGTAAACTCGGGCCAAAGTCTCTGTCATCAATTCGTTTTCTTGATAGGTGTTTTCTGTGGCGAAAGAGCTTTGTGCTTCTTTAGAAATAGGTTTTATAGTTGGATTTAAGTCGATAAATTTATCGATTAAATCTTTGTTTTTATAAAGAGCACTGTCTTTTTTAGGAATTCTTTCTATCGGCTTTTTTGTAGTAAGCTGCAGCCATTGATTGAAAGAGTGAGCTTCATTTTGATCAAATTCGAAAGGAGCACTTTCGTTTTCTTTTGAAGAGATGTTTTCTTCAGTCGGTTCAGTTTTTACAGGACTAGGTCTTGTCTCTGGATTTCTTGGTTTCTCAAACTGAAAACTACTGATGTAATCAAAAAGAACACTTCTGTCAATTGTAATTGCAGCTGTGTTTTTAAGTGATTTATTGTATTTGTAGTTGTTCGTTTTTTTGTAAGCTTTTAATAAAATGGCCTGTGCCGATTGAAAATAAGGATATTTTTCAACTATGTTTTCTAGTTGTTGAATCTCTTCCTTCTTAAAAGAAGTTGCGTTTTTTTGTAAAGCTGAAAACGTTTGAATATCCATTATTAAGTATTACCAGTTTGCTACAGAAGCGTTAAAAATATCTTGTGTGATACGTTCAAATATTTCATCCAAAGCACCTTCTAATACAGATCCTGTTAATTGATCATTTGCATCAAAGTCGCTAAAATGTGTAAAACTTTTTTCAAAATCCTTTTTCTCGTCTAGTTTATTGTAAAAACGGACGTTAACTACAATGGTAAGTCTACTTTGAGCAGCAGTTTGTTCAGCAGCAGCGGTCATTGGTGTAACGCGGTAATTTGTAATTTCACCTTCAAAGAATAAATCTCCACCTGATTTAACCAGACTTAGATTTGTCTGTCTCAAAAATAAATCTTGAAGATCTTGGGTAAAACGCTGACTTAATCCTGGTTCTACCAAAGGTGCATTATTAGGAAAGTAGTTTACTTGTAGTGTTTTTGCATTCCCTGTATCTCCTCCTGTAAAAGAATAAACACCACAACTAATGAGGCTTAAGAGTAGGACAGTGCAAAAAATAATATTTTTAATTTTCATTTTTTTTCTAGATAATGATGATTACTTTCTAGTTGAAGTCGATTGAGAACAAATTAACAACTTAACAATGAGAGTGTCAACTAAACTTTGTTATAAGTCGTATTGTTTTATTTTTCTGTAAAGTGTGCGCTCGGAAATCCCCAACTCTTTTGCCGCTAGTTTTCTTTTGTTTTGGTTTTTCTCAAGAGACTTTTTTATCATCTCGATTTCTTTCTCGTGTAAAGATAAAGATTCATCTTCTTCTATGGTTTCTGCATATTCATAATTATTAGAAGGGATAGAAGGTTGTTCAATTTGAATCAGTTCAACATTTGAATCTTGGTTGAAATTATCTTTTTCTTTATTTAATTGATCTAGTAATTGCAGATTTTCAGCGGGTAACTCACCGATGTTTTTGTTGTTGATTAAATCAAGTGTGAGTTTTTTTAATTCATTAAAATCTTTTCGAAGTTCATACAATGCTTTGTAAAGAACATCTCTGTCTTCAGAGATACTTTTGTCTTCTTGTGAATCATTCGTATCAATAACTGCAGGCAAATTGTTGTAGTTGGGTAAGTATTGAATTAATTTATTAGCTCCAATATTTCTACTCTCTTCAACAACAGATATTTGTTCTGCAATATTTCTTAATTGTCTAATGTTTCCAGGAAACCTATAATTGATTAGTAGATTGATGGCATCTTCGTTCAAGCGAATGGTTGGCATTCTGTATTTCTGTGCGAAATCTGAAGCGAATTTTCTGAATAATAAATGAATGTCATTTTCTCGATCTCTTAAAGGAGGAAGATTTAATTCAATGGTACTCAATCTATAATAGAGGTCTTCTCTGAATTTTCCTTTTTGGATTGCTTGCTGCATTTTCATGTTGGTGGCAGCAACAATTCTTACATCGGTTTTTTGGACTTGAGAAGAACCTACTTTGATAAACTCTCCATTTTCAAGAACACGTAAAAGTCGAACTTGAGTTGTAAGTGGTAATTCTCCAACTTCATCTAAAAAAATGGTCCCACCATCTGCTACTTCAAAATATCCTTTTCTGGTAGAAGTAGCGCCTGTAAAAGCACCTTTTTCATGTCCGAAAAGTTCACTATCAATAGTTCCCTCTGGAATGGCACCGCAGTTTACCGCAATATAGTTGCAATGTTTTCTGTGCGATAGTTGATGAATTATTTTTGGAATAGTTTCTTTACCAACTCCGCTTTCACCTGTTACCAAAACAGAGATGTCTGTTGGCGCAACACGAATTGCTTTTTCAAGGGATCTGTTTAGTTTGTCATCGTTACCAATGATTTCAAAACGTTGTTTGATGGTAGTTAGTCCTTCCATTGTTTTTATTTGTTTTATTATTGAAAAGGAATTTCTTGAGCTTCACTAACAGAATGACCAATAAGTGTTGCTGAAGTACAATCTTCAATTTTTACCTGGATATAATCTCCAACTTTTTCATTCTTCTTAGGGAACACTGCAACATAATTTTGAGTATTCCTTGCCATCCAATGTTCTGATGATTTTTTAGAAGTTCCTTCAATAAGAACCTCTATAGTTTGCCCAATGTATTCTTGCGTTTTTTTAGTGCTCAATGCTCTCTGAAAAGCAATGACTTCATTCAAACGACGTTTTTTTGTTTTGTCGTCAATGTCGTCTTCCAGTTTTTTTGCGGCTAAAGTTCCAGGTCTTTCCGAGTAAGCATACATAAATCCATAGTCATATTGAACATATTCCATCATGCTAAGGGTTTCTTTGTGTTCTTCTTCTGTTTCTCCGCAGAAACCAATAATCATATCCTGTGAGATGGCAACACCAGGAATTATTTCTTTTATCTTATCCACCAATTCCATATATTCTTCACGAGTGTGCTGTCTGTTCATTCTTTCTAAAACAGAAGTACTTCCGGATTGGATAGGTAAATGTATGTATCTACAAATATTAGGGTGTTTTGCAATAACATGTAAAACTTCCAAATCCATATCTTGCGGGTTGCTTGTAAAAAAGCGAACTCTTAACGTAGGAAAGTTGGTAGCAACCAAATCTAATAATTTGGCAAAACCTACAGCAGTGGCTTTGGCAATATCAGAAGCTTTCTCTAAATCTTTTTTCAGTCCACCTCCATACCAAAGGTAACTATCTACATTTTGACCTAGTAAAGTGATTTCTCTGTAATTTTTATCTTTTAAGCTTTGGATCTCTTCAATGATACTCTTAGGATCTCTACTACGTTCCCTTCCTCTTGTAAAAGGAACCACACAAAAAGTACACATGTTATCACATCCACGAGTAATGGAAACAAAAGCAGAAACTCCATTTGAGTTCAAACGAACAGGGGAGACGTCTCCATAAGTTTCATCTTTAGAAAGAACTACGTTTACTGCATCTCTTCCTTCATTTACCTCTTCCAAAAGATTTGGTAGATCTTTGTATGCATCAGGTCCAACAACAAGGTCAACAATTTTTTCTTCGTCTAGGAATTTTGATTTCAATCTCTCAGCCATACAACCTAAAACACCCACTTTCATTTCAGGGTTGATTTTTTTGATTGAGTTGTATTTTTGTAGCCTTTTTCTGATAGTTTGTTCTGCCTTATCTCTAATAGAACAAGTGTTTACCAATACCAAATCAGCGTCCTCAATATATTGCGTAGTGTTAAAATCGTTCTCTGCTAGAATAGAGGCAACTATCTCACTATCGTTTAGGTTCATTTGACAACCATAACTTTCTATGTATAGCTTTTTTTTGTTTCCTTCTATTGCTTCAGTTAACAAAGGATGTCCTTGTTTATTAGCATCAATTATTTTTTCAGTCTCCATTCCTTTAGAAAATTTGGATTGCAAAGATACAATCAAAAATACGAATTATGACATTTTGGCAGAGAAATAAACCTTTAAAAATACGTGAAGAATTAAAAAATATTTGAATTTAAATGGAACTTAAATTTGAAATTTAAAAAATCTATCTACTTTTGCAAGAGCTAAGGGTATGCATTTTTGTTTGGCTAAGAGTTAAAACAGAAAGAATATTCTAGCAATTTTCGACAACGAATTATACAATTACGATATATGGCAAAGAATTTAGTAATAGTTGAGTCACCAGCAAAAGCCAAGACGATAGAGAAGTTCTTAGGGAAAGATTTTCAGGTAGAATCTAGTTTTGGACATATTGCAGATTTACCTTCTAGCGAGTTAGGGATTAATGTAGATGGAGATTTTCTGCCAAGCTATATAGTCTCTGATGATAAAAAAGCAGTTGTTAAGAAATTAAAGACTTTATCTAAGAAAGCAGATACTGTATGGCTAGCAAGTGATGAGGATCGTGAGGGAGAAGCAATTGCTTGGCATTTACAAGAACAACTAAAATTAAATTCTGAGAATACAAAACGTATTGTATTTCATGAGATTACTAAAAAGGCAATATTAAAAGCAGTTGATAATCCAAGAGATATCAATTATGATATGGTAAACGCTCAACAAGCAAGAAGAGTGTTGGACCGTTTGGTAGGATATGAATTGTCTCCAGTACTTTGGAGAAAAGTAAAAGGAGGATTGTCTGCTGGTAGAGTTCAGTCGGTAGCCGTAAGATTGATTGTAGAAAGAGAAAGAAGTATTAAAGAGTTTGAAACAACAGCTCATTATAAAGTAGTTGCTGAGTTTTTAAATAGCAATGGTAAAAAATTCAAAGCAATGATTCCTAAAAGTTTCGCTTCAAGAGAAGAAGCGGAAAAGTTTTTAGAATCTGCTGCGAATGCTGATTTTTCAATTTCAGATTTGCAAAAAAAACCAGCTAAAAAATCACCAGCACCACCATTTACAACTTCTACATTACAACAAGAAGCTTCAAGGAAATTGGGGTATTCTGTAGCAAGAACAATGCAAGTTGCACAGCGTTTGTATGAAGCCGGTTTGATTACCTATATGAGAACAGATAGTTTGAATTTATCTGACGATGCTAGAAAAGAAGCAGAGAAAGAGATTACAAATTATTACGGGGCTGAGTATAGCAATCCTAGAGTTTTTAAAACCAAATCGAAAGGAGCACAAGAAGCGCATGAGGCGATTCGTCCGACAGACATGAAGCGCCATGCGGTGAACGTAGAAAATGATCAAGATCGTTTGTATGATTTGATATGGAAAAGAACATTAGCTTCTCAAATGAGTGATGCTCAGTTGGAAAGAACCAATGTGAAAATTGAAAACAACAAAAATGAGAAAATCTTTTCTGCAAACGGAGAGATGATCAAATTTGAAGGGTTTTTAAAAGTATACTTAGAGGGAACTGATAATGAGGAAGAAGAGCAAGCAGGAATGCTACCTCAATTGGCTAAAGGAGAAGCTTTAGACTATAATTTTATCACAGCAACACAAAGATTTACAAGTCCACCTTATAGATTTACAGAGGCTTCTTTGGTAAAACAGTTAGAGGAATTGGGAATTGGTAGACCGTCTACCTATGCACCGACAATCTCTACCGTTCAGAGAAGAGGATATGTTGTGAAAGGAGAATTGGAAGGTGTTGAAAGAGAATATGAGCAATTTACTTTAAAAGCAGGGAAAGTTTCTAATAAGAATTTGACTGAAAAAGTAGGGTCTGATAAAGGAAAATTGGTTCCTACGGATATCGGGAATATTGTGAATGACTTTTTGGTTGCGAATTTTTCAAATATTTTGGATTTTGGATTTACGGCTAAAGTAGAAGCCGATTTTGATGATATTTCTGAAGGTGAGCAAGACTGGACTGCGATGATCAAAGAGTTTTATCAAACTTTTCATCCAACCGTAAAAGATGTTTCTGAAAATGCCGAAAGAGAAAGCGGTGAAAGAATTTTAGGAAAACACCCTGAAACAGGAAGAACGATATTAGTGCGTTTAGGGAAATTTGGTCCGATGGCTCAGATTGGTGATCCGGAGGATGAAGAAAAATTATTTGCTTCTTTGTTGAAAGAGCAAACTTTGGGAACTATTACGCTTGAAGAAGCTTTGGAATTGTTCCTGTTGCCAAAGAATTTGGGAGTTTATGAAGGTGAAGATGTAGTAGTTTCTAACGGAAGATTTGGTCCGTATATTAAATTTGGAACCATGTATGTCTCTTTGGATAGAGGAGAAGATCCAATGTCTGTTGATTTGGCGCGAGCTACCGAATTGATTGTTGCAAAACAAGAGGCGGATGCACCGATTGCTGAATATGAAAATTTACCAGTGCAGAAAGGAGTCGGAAGATTCGGTCCATTTATCAAATGGAACAGCATGTTTATCAATGTCAATAAAAAATATGATTATGACAACTTAAGTTATGATGATATTGTAGAGTTGATTGAAGATAAAAAACGTAAAGAAATTGAAAAAGTGATCCATAACTGGGAAGAGGAAGGAATCCGTTTAGAGAAAGCTAGATGGGGACGTTTCAATATTTTACAGGGAAAACTTAAGATAGAATTACCGAAGACGACGGATGCAAAAAATATGACTTTGGAAGAGGTTCAAGCTATTATTGAAGCTAAAAAACCAAAGAAAAAAACAAGAAAAGCACCCGCTAAAAAAACAGCTGCCAAGAAAAAAACAGTTGCTAAGAAAAAGCCCGCAGCTAAAAAGAAATAGATAGTTCAAATTCATTTTGTTTTTTGGATTTATTTTATATTTTTGAAATGCTTGGTACTATTAAAAGTACTTAAGAGAATTATTGTTAATGAACTTAGATTTTTTATTTCCCCTTGAAGAGCCTTTTTTAGAAGAAATTTCAGAATATCCTGAGACATCCTTGTCTCGTTTTGTTGGGATTCATACAAAAGAGCAAGGGATCCCCGATTTAGAAAATGTGTCCATTGCAATTTTAGGAGTGCAGGACGGACGAGGAGCTGTTAACAATGATACTACCGGTTATGGTGTGGATGCCATTAGAAAGTATTTTTACAAATTATATCCTGGGAATTGGTCTCAAAAAATAGTCGATCTTGGGAATATACCACAAGGTGCTTCTGTTCAAGATACTTATTTTGCATTAAGAGAAGTAATAACTTCTTTGGTTAAAAAAAATATTGTGCCGATCATATTGGGGGGTGGACAGGATATAACCTATGTCAATTACCGTGCCTATGATTCCTTAGAACAGCTTGTAAATATAGTTTCCGTTGATTCTAAATTTGATTTAGGAGCATTGGAATCACCATTAAACTCAAATTCCTTTTTGAGTAAAATTGTAATGGAGGAGCCGGCAAACTTGTTTAATTATAGCAATATTGGTTATCAAACTTTTTTTAATTCACAGGATGAAATCGATCTATTAGATAGTTTGTCTTTTGATGCTTATCGTTTGGGAGAAGCAAAAGATTTGAAAATTGTGGAACCTATTATGCGTGATGCTGATATTGTTAGTATTGATATTGGGGCAGTCAGAATGGGAGAAGCACCAGGGAATGGTAATGCAACTCCGAATGGTTTTTATGGAGATGAAATTTGTGCGATTTCTAGATATGCTGGTATCAGTGATAAAGTAACTTCATTTGGTGTTTACGAGTTTAACAATCGACTTGATGTGCAAGGGCAAACGGCTCATTTAATTGCTCAAATGGTCTGGTATTTTATTGAAGGACACAGTTTTAGATCAAATGATTACCCTTACTGTACCAAAGAGAAATATATCAAATATATAGTGCCACATGAAGATGAAAATATGGTTTTTTATAAAAGCCATAAAAGTGGACGTTGGTGGTTGGAAATTCATTCTATGAATGACAATAAATACAAACGGCATGCGTTAATACCGTGTACGCAAGACGATTATATGGATGCGACGTCGCAAAAAGTGCCGGAAAGATGGTACAAAGCATTGAAAAAGATAAATTTATAAATGCGCGTTAACTTTAAGTAAAAAGTGCTAAAAAGTCTTGGTTTATGATTTTTATTCGTTGCTTTTCATAAAAAAAAATCATAGGTTTACGCTCAATTACGAAAGACAAGAAGTGAATATGAAAAATATAGCAGTTTATATAGCCTTAATATTAGTGATATATAGTTGTGGTTCTAACGATAGAGGTGAAGTTGTAGGGAAGTCTTCTGGTAAGAAAATTTATTCAGAAAGACCTTTTGGAATGGTCTTAGTTCCTGGAGGTGCCTTTACGATGGGTAAAGAGGATGAAGATCCTTTTGGAGGAATCGGAACTGCTCCTAGAACCGTTACCGTACAGCATTTTTATATGGATGAGTCTGAAGTCACAAATAGTGAATATGGACAGTTTGTGGAATGGGTGCGTGATTCAATTGTACGTACAGAATTGGCACTTACTGCTGATGAGAGATCTTATTTAGTAGATGCCGATGGAGAAGGAAGTGACGATGGTGTTTTTCGTTATAGCTTTAAAGAAGTGGATACAACCGATGCCAATCAGTATGAAAAATATATGATTGATAATTATGGTGGTTTAGGGGATGTAAATTCATTGACAGAAGGAAGAGCTTTGAACTGGAGAATTCCTATTGTTTGGGATAAAAATGAATATCCTGATGCTGCCTATTCAGAAGTAATGGATTCTATGTATTTGCCGTTAGAAGATACTTTTGAAGGAGAAAGAATCCTAAATGTTAAAAAATTAAAATATACCTACTCTTGGTTTAATAAAGAAGGAGCTGCGAAAAGTACAACAGGTTCTAGAAAAGATTTTATCATTCATGAAGATGTTTCTGTGTATCCTGATACCACTGTATGGGTAAAGGATTTTAGTTATTCTTATAATGATCCTATTCATGAAGAATATTTTTGGCATTCAGCATATCAAGAATATCCTGTAGTTGGGGTGAACTGGTATCAAGCGAAGGCATATTGTAACTGGAAGACTAAGAAGAAAAATGATTACTTAAGGTCTAGAAAAACACCAGTGAGAGTTCCGAATTTTAGATTGCCAACGGAAGCAGAATGGGAATTTGCAGCTAGAGGAGGAATTGATCATGGTACTTATCCATGGGGAGGTCCTTACACGACGGATGATAGAGGTGTCTTTTTAGCGAATTTTAAACCTGTTCGTGGAAATTATTCAATTGATGGTGCTTTGTATACAGTGGAAGCTTATTCGTATGATCCTAACGGATATGGATTGTATAATATGGCAGGGAACGTTGCTGAATGGACTAGTACTTCTTATAATCAAGGTTCTTATAGAGCAGGATCTAGTATCAACGCAAACATTGAAGACAAAGGAAATAAACGAAAAGTAATTCGTGGTGGTTCTTGGAAAGATATTGCTTATTTCTTACAAGTATCTACTAGAGATTATGAGTATGCGGATTCTTTAAAAAGTTATATCGGATTTAGAACAGTTCAAGATTTTCTTGGAGTGTACAAGAAAACGAAAAAGTAAAATAGAATAAATTATAATTAACCAACCCCTAATAAAAATTAGAATTATGGCACAATCAGTAAAAAGCAAGAAAATTTTAAACATGGTATACGGACTTGGAGCATCTGTCGTTTTGATAGGAGCCTTGTTCAAGATATTGCACTTTAGCATTGGACCCCTTACTGGAGGAGTAATGTTAACAGTTGGTCTTTTAACAGAGGCGTTTATTTTTGCTTATTCTGCCTTTTTTGAACCTATCGAAGAAGATTTAGATTGGACACAAGTATATCCTGAATTGGTAGGAGGTACAGCCAAGAAAAAGGAACTCAATGAGCAAGGTTTAATGACTAAAAAATTAGATGAAATGTTACGTCAGTCTAATTTAGATGCTGAGTTGGTAGGTAGTTTGGCTGAAAGTATTAAAAACTTTAAAGGTGCTGCAGAAAGTATCAATTCATCTGTAGATACAGTTGCGAATACTCATAAATACAATGAGGAAATGGCTGTTGCTGCAGTGCATTTAGAATCATTGAATAGCTTGTATAAAGTGCAGTCTGAGAGTAGTGAGCGCCAAGCATTTTTAAATGAATCTATGTTGAAACATTCAGAAAAATTAGAATCTCAAATGGAAGTATTGGCAAACAACTTGTCTTCTTTGAATTCTGTGTATGGTGGAATGTTATCTGCAATGAATAAATAATTAATAACCTTAAAAATTAACAAAGCTTATTAATTATGGCAGGAGGAAAACAATCAGCTAGGCAGAAGATGATCAATCTTATGTACCTTGTATTTATTGCAATGTTGGCATTGAATATGGGTAAAAAAGTATTGTCATCTTTTGGATACTTAAATGAAAAAATAGAATCATCAAATCAAACATCAGCAAATGATATTGCTGCGGTTTTACAGGATTTGGGAACAAAAGCGTCAGAACAACCAGAAAAGTATGACGACTTAAATGATAAAGCGGTTCAAGTAAATAGAATTTCAAACGACTTTTTTAATTACTTAGGAGCGGTAAAAGATTCGTTATTATCTACAATAGATCCAGAACTTCATAAGGACTATGAATCTTTGGATTCTGAAACTGCAGGTGATGAGTTTTTCTTTGCAGGAGAAACAAAACTTACGGAAAAAGGTGAGTTGTTTGTAGCAAGTATCAATCAGTATAGAGATGATATCATTGCTGTATTAGGTAAAAATATCAAGCCAGATGTACTAGATCACTTAAACAAACGTTTTGATACTAGTGAACAACCTATCAAGGATAGTGATAGAACACAACCATGGATTAGAAATAGATATGAAGGGTTTCCATTAGTAGCTACTTTGACAAATATTTCTGTTATCCAGGCGGATGCTAGAACTTCTGAAAAAGAAATTTATAATTCTTTATTAGGAAAACAATTATCTGCAGATGCTAGTATTAGTGAAAAAACATATCAAGCCATTGTAATTCCGAATAAACCGGCATATTTCCCTGGAGAAGAATTTAGTGGAACGGTAGTCTTAGGAAAGTATGATGCAAGTTTGAAACCAGAAAGTTTGACTATCAATGGGAAGAAGTATTCTGATAGAGACGAGAAGGGTGCAGCTTTGGTTAAGTTTAAAACAGGTAAGGTTGGTGAGAATGACATCATTGGTGAATTTGTTTTTAAGCAAGACGGAAAGAATGTTAAGATACCTGTAAAGTCAAATTATCTAGTGGTTCCAAAGCCAAATTCAGCTGTTGTATCTGCAGATAAGATGAATGTGGTGTATAGAGGGGTACAAAATCCAATTACAATTTCTATTCCAGGTATTTCTGATAGTAATGTAAAGGCTTCTGCTTCTGGGTTGAAAAGAGTAAAAGGAACAAAATATAATTTATTCCCTGGAAAAGGAAAAGAAGTAATAATAAATGTAACAGGTAAGACAAATGATGGAACCGTTATTAAGTCGCCACCAGTAAAGTTTAGAATTAAAGATATTCCACCACCAGCAGCTACTATTAGAAATCAATGGGGATCTATAAAAATGCCTAAGTCTAGTTTAGCAAAAGCTACAATCGACGCTGCATTGATAGATTTTGATTTTGATTTGAAATTAAAAGTTTCTTCTTTTAAAATTAAAATTCCTGGTCAGTCTACTGTTTTGGTAAACGGAACGCGTTTGGATGCTAGAGCTCAGAAAGCTTTGATGAAAGCGAAAAGAGGGAATGTGGTAAGTGTTTTTGATGTAAAAGCTGCGATTATTGGAAATTCTTCTTACAGATTGAAAGGAGTGTTACCGTTGAGTGTAGTAATCTCTAACTAATCATTAGTTAATAGATTCAATAAGAGTATTGTTTAAAAATACAGATATAGTATTTTTGTAAGCGGATTAAAAGTTTGAGAATGATGAATTTGAAAAATTATTTACTATTTGGATTTGTGTTGTTGAGTATTTCAGCGATTGCACAGGCTGACTTTGGTGCGCTGAATGCGCAGACACCTGATGAAATAGGGCAAGTGCCAGAGCAGTATCAGGAAGCTTCTAAGGATAGTCCAATACCTTACGGATACGTAAATGAACGCGATATTCTTTGGTCTAAAATTGTTTGGGAAGAAATTGATTTGAATGAGCGTATGAATATGCCTCTTTATTATCCAATTGATTCTACAAATGTGAATAGTAGTAGAAAATCTTTGTTTTATACCTTGTTAAAAGGGATCAAAACTGGGAAGATCAAAGAAGTCTATGATGATTCTTTCTTTAAATCAAAATTGACAGAGAAAGATATCAATCAAAAATTGACACGTGTTGATACATCTGATTATGCTTATGAATTGATCAATGAAGGAGAAACGGATATCAAAGATTTTGTAGATCAGATTTCAATCAAATCTGAAGATATCTCAGGTTATAAAATAAAAGGTATCTGGTATTTTGATAAAAGACATGGTGAATTAAAGTACCGTCTTTTGGCAATAGCGCCTTTGGCCCCGGATGTTCAATTGTTGGGAAGAGATGATATTATTGTTGATGAAACGTTGCCGTTATTTTGGATCTTTTATCCAGATGCTAGAGAGGTGTTACACAGTGCATTTGCATTTAATAATGTAAATCATCGATCTCCTATCTCTTTTGATGACTTGTTGAATTCTAGAAGGTTTACATCTTTTATCATACGTGAAGAAAACTTATATGGGAACAGAGCAATTGCTGATTATATACAAGGGAATGCTTTATACCAAATTATGGAATCAGAACGTATTCGAGAACAAATTAGAAATAAAGAATTGGATATGTGGAATTATTAATTCTGTGTTTCCATAAATAATAAAAGACTCTTGTATGTATTTCCATTCAAGAGTTTTTTTTTAATCCATATTTTATGAAAGTAGATTGTATAATTGTAGGTTTTGGATTGGCAGGAATGGCCTTTGCAAAAGAGCTAGAGGAGAATGGGAAGTCGTTTGTGGTGTATGAAGATGATTCTCAAACATCCTCTAATGTTGCTGGTGGAGTTTACAATCCTGTAATTTTGAAACGATTTACTCCGGTATGGCAAGGGCAAGAGCAATTGGAAATTGCGTTACCATTTTATACTGAAATAGAAAACAAGCTGGGTGGAGTTTATGATTATAAATTTTCTACCTACCGTGTCTTTAAGTCTGTAGAGGAACAAAACAACTGGTTTTCGGCATCTGATAAACCTTTGTTAGCTCCTTATATGGATACGAATATAGTGCGTAAGAGTTATCGTGGGATCGTTTCTGAAAATGGTTTTGGTAGATTGTTTCATACGGGGAGGATTGACACAAAGAAGCTTTTAGAAGATTACAAACAATATTTAGAATGCTCTGAAAGTATTTGTTATGAAAGCTTTGATTACGATGCTGTAAAAGTACTTTCTAATGGAGTTAAATACAAAGAGACCGAAGCCGCCTATGTTGTTTTTTGTGAGGGATATGGAATGCATAAAAACCCATATTTTTCAAATTTACCTATGAATGAGGCAAAGGGAGAAGTACTTACGATACATGCTCCAGAATTAGATGTTGATTTTTTAATTAAAGCGGCTGTTTTTGTGTTGCCTTTGGGGAAAGGTTTGTTTAAAGTGGGTGCCACGTTCAATTGGAAAGATAAAACCTTGAAGGCAACCGAAGAGGGTAAAAAGGAACTGTTGGATAAATTGGATCCTTTTATAAATGTAACCTATACAGTGGTAGAACACTCTGCTGGAATTAGACCTACAGTTAAAGATAGAAGACCTTTGGTGGGTGTACATTCTAAACACAGTGCACTGTGTATTTTAAATGGCTTGGGTACAAGAGGTGTTATGATAGCGCCAAAAGTTGCTAAGGAGCTTTATCTGTATCTTTTTGAAGGGGCTTCGTTAGATCTAGAATCTAACATCAATAGATTCCTGAAAAAATAATTATTTCTTTTTGTCTTTGTAGGGAACAAAGATATTGATCCAAATAATTCTTGATAGTCTTAAACTAAAAGGCGTAGAGCCGATTAGAATGAGGATAATAGCTAAAAAGGATTCCAAAAGTTCAAAATTGAAAATTAAGTTGGTAATTAAAAAAGTAAGTATAGAAATACCAACAGACAAGGTATATGCGACGTACATGGCTCCATAAAAAAAAGAGGGTTCCATCATGTATTTAAAGTTGCAGTTTGGACAATTGTCATGGATTTTAGTAACATCCTTTAGTTTAAAGCCACCTTTCTCCGTAAAAAAATCTCCTTCATGACATTTGGGACATTTAAATTTTAGAATGCTATATAACTTACTGCCTTTTTTTAAAAACATAATTCAATTCTTGAGATAATCGAGGTTGAAAATGCGACCACGACTATAAAATAAACATGGTACAAAGATACGAACTTAACAGGGTAAGCTCTATAAACCTGTGTTAAATAGGATGCAAACATTACAAAAATCTATTCTTAAATAGTAAAATTTGTGATAGATTTGCAAAATTCCATTAATATTCTAAAAACACTTATTCATAGATGCTTAACGTTCATAATTTAACCGTTTCTTTTGGAGGAACAGATCTTTTTTCAGAAATCACTTTCAAATTAAATAAAGGTGATAGAGTCGGTTTGATTGGAAAAAATGGAGCCGGAAAATCTACCTTATTAAAAGTTTTATCAAAAGATATTGAAAGTAGTGGAGGTACCATGGCATTTGAAAAAGATGTGCAGATGGGGTTCTTGAGACAAGATATTGATTTTGTGGAAGGAAGGACTATTCTAGAAGAGGCGTATCAAGCTTTTGTTGAAATCAAGGAAATTGAGGTCAAGCTAGATAAAATTAATGAAGAGCTTACTACTAGAACCGATTATGAAAGTGAATCTTATAGCCAATTGATACATGACTTGACCGATTTAACGGAACGTTATGAATTGTTAGGGGGTTATAATTATAAAGGAGATACAGAGAAAATATTACAAGGTCTTGGATTTAAAAGAGAAGATTTTGATAAGTTGACTGATACTTTTTCTGGAGGTTGGAGAATGCGTATAGAATTAGCAAAACTTTTACTTCAGAATAATGATATTTTATTGTTGGATGAGCCAACCAACCATTTAGATATTGAATCTATTATTTGGTTAGAAAACTTTTTAAAAGGGTATTCTGGTGCAATTGTTTTGGTTTCGCATGATAAAATGTTTTTAGATAATGTTACCAACAGGACTATTGAAATTTCTTTAGGTCAGATTTATGATTATAAAAAGTCTTACTCTGAATTTTTGTTGTTAAGAGGAGAAATTAAAGAAAAGCAGCTACAGGCTCAAAAGAATCAAGAGAAAGAAATAAAAGCTAAGCAGCAGTTGATTGATAAATTTAGAGCAAAAGCAAATAAAGCTTCTATGGCTCAATCATTGATCAAGCAGTTGGATAAAGTTGAGAGAATTGAAGTGGATGCCGATGATAATGCAACAATGAATATAAAATTTGCTGTTTCTAAGGAGCCAGGAAAAATTGTTGTTGAGGCGGAAAATATGTGTAAAAGTTATGGAGATAAACACGTATTAGAAGATGTAAACTTGTTGATTGAACGCAATAGTAGAATTGCTTTTGTTGGACAAAACGGACAAGGAAAATCTACGTTAGCAAAAATGATGGTTGGTGATATTCCTTTTGAGGGACATTTGAAATTGGGACATAATGTAGAAATTGGATATTTTGCACAGAATCAATCAGAACATTTGCCACCAGAGGAAACTGTTTTAGAAATCATGCAAAATGCCGCTACTGATTCTAACAGAGTCAGGGTTAGAGATATGCTAGGTGCCTTTTTATTTGGAGGAGATGCTGTTGATAAAAAAGCGAAGGTGTTGTCTGGGGGAGAAAGAAATAGATTGGCTTTATGTAAACTATTACTGTCGCCATTCAATGTATTGATCATGGATGAGCCTACCAATCACTTAGATATTCAATCTAAAAATGTATTAAAAGAAGCTCTTAAAAAATATGCGGGTACTTTAATCATCGTATCGCATGATAGAGATTTCTTACAAGGTTTAACGGATTCTGTTTATGGATTTAAGGATAAAGAAATTAAAGAATATTTAGGAGATATTGATTATTTCTTAGAGCAACATAAATTAGAAAATTTAAGAGAGGCAGAGAAGCGAACTGTTGTTGTTGAGAAGAAAGTTTCTAAAAAGGAAGATTATAAGTTAAGTCGACAAGAGGAAAAAGAATTGAAGCAACTTAAAAATAAATTGAGCAAAGCCGAAAGAGCGATTTCTGATACGGAAAAAGAGATTTTGGATATGGATGCTAAGTTGGCAGAAAATTATGAAAAGACAGCGGCAGATCCTGCGTTTTTTGAAAATTATCAAGCCAAAAAAGATTCTTTAGACGATTTGATGGAAGCATGGGCAGAATTGGATGAAAAAGTGAATAGCTTCTCAGCTTAAAAAGGGAACTATTGCAAGCTGCTACAAACGACATAGAAGAAATATTTTTACCAGAATTAATAGCTAAAGAAATTCGACTTTTTTTAAAAAGAGAAGATGCATTGCATCCTGTTATTTCGGGAAACAAATACCGTAAACTTTTTTATAATATAGCTTTTGCTAAAAAAAAGGAATATACTGAGTTATTAACCTTTGGAGGTGCGTTTTCAAATCATATTCTCGCGACAGCAGGCGCTGGTTTTGAGTTTGGTTTTAAAACAGTTGGAGTTATTCGAGGTGAGGAGCTTGGAGTGGACTTAGAAAAAACGCTCTTGAATAATGATACTCTGAGAAGAGCAAAAGACTATGGGATGCAGTTTGAATTTATTTCTAGGTCTGATTATAAAGAAAAGTCTAGCCAGTCTTTTCTGCTTACTTTAAAAGAAAAGTATCCAAATGCTTATATTTTGCCAGAAGGTGGAACCAATGAAAAGGCAATTAAAGGTTGTGAAGAAATTTTAAATGAGCATACGGAAGATTTTGAATTTATTTGTTGTGCCGTCGGGACAGGAGGAACCATTTCAGGAATCATCAATAGTTCGTCTAAACATCAGCAGGTTTTTGGGTTTCCGGCTTTGAAAGGAGATTTTTTAGAAAAAGAAATAAAAGGGAATAAGGTCAATAAAAATAATTGGGAAATCATACCGGATTATCATTTTGGGGGATATGCGAAAATAAGTGAAGAATTAATTACCTTTAACAACAATTTTTTTAAAACATCAGGCGTTCTTTTAGACCCGATTTATACTGGTAAAATGTTTTATGGAATCGTTGATATGGTAAAGAAAGATAAATTTGCCAAAGGGACTAAAATATTAGCCATTCATACAGGTGGCTTACAAGGAATATCAGGTATGAATAGTGTATTGGCAAAAAGAAATATGCCTTTATTAATTGATAGAAATATATGAGAATTACTCTTGGAATAATCGCTTGCTCAATTTTAATGATTGGGTGTGGCTCAAGTAAAAAAACTACAGTTCATAAGTCAACTCCAAAGCCTATTTTGAAAGTTGTTGAGACGGATAACAAGGCGGTCAATAAAGAGCTTGTAAAATTAGAAAAGAGAAAATCTAGTTTGGATACCAGAACCATCGCTTACATCAGCCATTATGCTCCCGTGGCAATGGATGAGATGAAAAAACATAAAATTCCGGCAAGTATTACCTTGGCACAGGGGATTTTAGAATCAGGAAATGGTGTGAGTAATTTAGCTTTGAAATCAAATAATCATTTTGGTGTTAAATGTCACGATAGATGGCATGGAGAATCTGTGAGACATGATGATGATGAAAAGCAAGAGTGTTTTAGGAAATATAAAAAAGTAGAAAGTTCTTATAGAGATCATTCTTTGTTTTTAACGAGTAGATCACGATATGATTTTTTATTTGACCTTAAAATTGATGATTATAAAGGGTGGGCTAAAGGTTTGAAAAAGGCCGGATATGCAACCGATAAAAAATATCCAAATAAATTGATTCGTATCGTGGAGACGTACGACTTGGATCATTATGATAAATTGGTACTGAATAAAAAGATAAAAGAAACGAAAAAAAGGCATGGCAAAGCCTATCGTGTAAGAAAAGGAGATACGTTGTATGCGATAGCCAAACGATATAGGATGTCCGTAGAAGAGATTAAGGAGTTGAACGGACTTACCTCTAATGATATTAGCATAAATCAAGTATTAAAACTTGAGTAAAAAAAATCCCAGTAAAATTACAGTGCCCCCAAAAAGTTAGACACAATTTGGGGGCATTTTATGTATAGAAAAGTAAAATTTAGTATTGAGTTAAAAAAAGAATGCATGTCTTTAATCTTCTTAAAGCATCGTTCAGTTATGAGTG
>Ga0209223_10000775_pt1 | contig 36747 bp, 42 predicted proteins | sample COG_06_FD_184750 | JGI IMG/M metagenome (GOLD analysis project Ga0209223, IMG submission 184750) | Pelagic Microbial community sample from North Sea - COGITO 998_met_06 (SPAdes) (version 2) | ecosystem: Environmental > Aquatic > Marine > Neritic zone/Coastal water | place: Helgoland, sampling...
CTGAAGATCCTCCTGATCCACCTGAACCTCCTAAACCTCCTCCTAAACCTCCTCCTAAACCTCCTCCTAAACCTCCTCCTAAACCTCCTGCTCCTGATCTACCTAAACCTCCTCCTAAATCTCCTCCTAAACCTCCTCCTAAACCTCCTCCTCCTGATCTACCTAAACCTCCTCCTGATCTTCCTGATCTACCTAAACCTCCTTCTGATCCTAAACCTCTTCCAGAAGGAGCGAAGACTACAACAGATTTAGGAAAACGTGACTGTTCAGATGTAAAGTCATCACGATGGACCACATCGTACGACAAATTAATGGAAGCGATGAAAATACATATTAAGGCATATGAAAAAAAATATGCAAAAGATGATAGTTTATCCAGGGGTTTAAGTTCTACTATAAACAAAATATCATCAAGAGCAGTACTAGGACAAGCCGTAGGTATGCAATGTATTCCATTAGATGATGATGGTAACGTACAAGAATATGTAACAGAGAAATTACAAGCAAGTATTGATACATTCAATGCAGCGATTTCAGCATGTGGAAGTCCTGACATTACTGATGCTACGGAAAAAGCAGCTCTGCACCAATGTCTTGATAAGGCTGCAATCACGTTTATCAATACCATAGGTCAGGTGTCAAACAACAAAAATGACTACACTTCTATCGAAGAATTTATGTCTGCCGCAGGGGCGCCTGCATGAGGAGGTGGAGGATCAGCTTCAGTAGATTCTACAAAAAAACCAAGTGCGTTTGAAAAATCGGACTGTAACGACTTGTTAACGACTACATGGACTACGACTTATAAAACATTGATGGATTCTGTCAAAACTATTATGAAAAATGTTGGAAAATCATTTAATAATACAAATAACACAGCAGATAAAGTAGAGCGTACTATTAAAAAGTTAACATCGGTCCCCTTTTTCCAAAGTATAGGAGTACAGTGTGAAACGCTGAACGATGGATCTAGTGCAGGTGATATTATTAAGTCAAGATTAAAAGCAAGTGCTGATACATTGAATGCAGCGATTTCAGTATGCGGAAATCCAGATATAACTGATCCTAAGCTAAAAGCAGATCTACATAAATGTCTTGATGATGCTGCAATCAAGTATATCAATGACATAGGTCAGGAGTCGAACAACAAACATGACTACACTTCTATCGAAGAATTTATGGAGAGTTCTACTTGATATTAAATATATATATATATATATATATATATATCTATATATATATATATATATAAATATATCTTTAATAAAATAAATGAAAGAATTTCAAATAGCTCTGACATTATGCATTTTTATCTATATTTTTATAATTATACTAATCATATTATCTTCGATATATAATCGAAAAGGTTCACTTGGTCCTGTAGGTGATATAGGCCCTGATCAAACAGTGGGTGGATATACTGGTTTTAATATTATGTTCACACAGACAACATTGCAAATACAACAAAATATTTTCTCGATCATTGGGCAGATTACAGATGCAACTTTTGTGCCAACAATATTGAATGAACATCGTGTGGAAGCAGTACGCAGCGATTTTAATGTGTCTGCTGCGACCACAACCACTCCTACAATATTTTCATTTCAAAAGAGATCGATCATTACTATCGATTTCCAGGTGAATGCGTCGCTTACGGTGCTACCCACAGCTTCAACTTTTCTTATCATAGTAATTGCTAGCATTCCAAATCTTAACGCACTATTACCAGTAAACCAGATTGCGGTGTTATTATCAAATGATATGACACAGCATAACGGAAAGGTTGTGATATCTATTGACAATCCAAACCAGGTTCTCTCATTTGCCTGGAAACTTGAGTCTACATCGCCTGTGGTCTCCGATATCATGGTTAATATGATATATTTTAATATGGTAATACAGAATCTGTGATTTTCGATAGGAAGATAGTTTTTAGTTATAATTATTATGCTATCCAAAATCGTACTTTGTAATGGTTGAAACTTAAATGACTATGAATTGATAATGTACGCGTTCATCCTTACTGTGTAAAATATAAATGAAGTCTAATGTTTTATTATCACTTGATGGAGGAGGTGTAAGGGGCATCTTCATACTAAAAATCTTATTGCATATTCAATCATATCTCAATAGTAATGGTAATTCTCTCAAGCTTCATGAGACATTTAGTTTGATGGTGGGCACAAGTGTCGGTGCTATTATAGCTTCATTTCTAGCGTTCGGTATGTTCGAGACGCACAACGCCACTGAGTTGATAGTCGATAATATTGCCGATATGTTCCGAAACAAAAACTCCGACGGCCCGATACTTGAACCGCTGTATAATGGAAGAGGCAAAACACACACTATTAAGAAAATCTTTGGGGAAAGAAAGTTGGGAGATTCTCTGGTACCACTTGTCATTACGACTGTGCGGATACGAGATGGCTCCGCATTATTGTTCCGGAGCTGGGATGAGAGAACCAAAGATTTTTTAATATCAGATATCTTAGATGCGTCAACTGCCGCTCCAATATACTTTCCGCCTGTGTATATAGAGAACGAGCTGCTTGTGGACGGCGGTGTGCTTGCCAACGATCCGGCGTTAGTCTGTATGACTGCGGGCTTGCAGCTGTTCCCTTCGTCAGGCTTCAATCTATTATCTATCGGAACAAGCAGTTCGAAACAGTTCAAATTCGAAGCGAAGAACATCAAGACTATGGGTATTCTCAACATGTACACTTCTGGGTTGATTGAGATTTTAATGGGTATCAATTCAAATATTGCCAATATGGCGATCAAAGAGGTGATAGGTGACGACTCGTTTATGAGAATTTCCTCGTCTATGTCAGGTGGTATGGACGATGTCTCCCAAGATTTTCTCAATAATCTAGTGTCTACTGCTGATAGCACCTGGATAGAGGCGGGTGATAAATTACTAATGTTTTTACACGTTCTTTAAATACAGCTTCGCTTGTATCATATCACTAAAAACTTCGAGTGGGCAGGCGGGTGGTTTCAGCAGAAAAAGCCCGTTCAGCATCTGTCTGGCAATGGTAGATTTCACAACTATGGCAACGTTCCTCAGTATTTTCTGACTCTGGTCGTCGTGGTGACGCATGAATTCACTCTGTTGCCTCAGTTGGGCTGAAGAAGGAATGCCTACCTCTGACGCATCATATAAAATTTGAAACATCTTATTTTTTATATACAATTCCCCAATAGACGACAAATACGTTTTCATCTCCATGTCACAGCAAGGTTTACCGGTGAATTTGACTATGACCTTGGTGATAGTCGTCTCATCGCTCACTGAAATATTCGCGAATGGTACGGTTTTTGCTGATTTACAATTTGTACATGTAACCATTTTTATTTTTTATATATTTGATTTGCTGCAGACATTAATAATGATATCATATTTACTTATTGCGAAAAGAGTGGCTGTGCTTTTTTTTTTGCTGCATCCGCAGCTTTTTGAATGTGTCTAAAATATCTTGGTATTCTTCTGTCTTTCGTGAGGTACGGCGGCGTTGCGAGATCTTCTTGACCTTCGTTGGCTTCTTCTTCTTTTTTTTTGTACTTGTTTTGGTCTTCTTGGATCTAACATTTTTAGATGTCTTCTTAGAAGTTTTCTTCGAACTTTTTTTGCCTTTGTAATGATCTTCGAAATCTAAATCGAGAAACGCGTCTGGGTAATTGGAAGGTGTGAACTTCAACCCTGCATGGGAGCTGTGTGCATGCACGTTGAGCATCACAAGAAGATGATCTTCACTGAGTCTGTTGATGGCCTGCTGACGTGCAAAAATCCTCTCAGCCATCACATGCGGAATATATTCTTTCAATTCTTTATCGTCCATCGTGGGATACAACAAAACATGAAATTGTATGTAGCTCAGTTGATCTCTCAACGGTTGCAACTCTTCTGGTAATTCTCGATTCCAGTTTGAAGGAACCACTAGAAGTGTGGTGTTATTGTTCGGGTATGGCTGTATGATTTCAGATTGTGTACCCTCTAAAACATTTTTACCGAGTACAGTATTGGCAATATGTACGACTTTTGTGTAGGAGTACCGCTTCAGCTCGCGATTCTCCTTTTTCTTGGGGTTGAATCCTATAAATTGCAGGTCTTTCAATATGTATACTGTCGGTTTACGAATACCGATATCTTTGATTTTGGCGACCCTTAATCGCAACACTTCTGTGTCAATGGCGTCTTGGGCAAGCATGATTGACTTTATTTATTTACAATATATATTGTGACACATAATATGTTTTAACATTTTTTAATCAACCTTGGAAATTATCGCAGATGCCAGTTGTATCTGCATTTTCTCACACATCTGTAGAGATTTCATCATCATTTCAATTAAATCATCGTATATATTATTAATACTACTATCTTTCTCAACTACCTTGTCTTCATCGTCTACGAAGTATTCATCATTATCTGGACACTTTAGAACGTGTAACAACTCATTTTTAATTTTTACGCGAGCTTGTAATTCATGACAGATCTTTTCACGAATTCGACCTAGGCGTTCTCGCTTTGATTTATAAAGGGTGTTTTTGACGATATCGTTAATATCCGATGATTCCGTAATTTTGCAATATTTTTTCATCGCCCTGCAGAGTGTGTCAACCATAGGCCCCCATATCTCTATAGGCTGTGTTAAAATGTTCTGAATGTTTATCTTGGGCGCCGCCGGAACTGCTAATTTCGCCGTCAGGACACTTGGCTCTGCGATCACTGTAACAGTGTCATCATTATCTTGGTGCTGGCTTGGTGGTGGTGTATCGTCGTTAGATGTCTGTTTTTTATGATGGGTTAGATCTATTACCACTTCATCCTGGCTACTGGTGTTAGTAGGGTGACTACTTGTCTTCGCATCACCAACCACCACACCGTGCTGTAAAAGTTGCTCTCTAATATCCTTTTTTCGGGTACTCCTGGCTTTTGCCATATTCCAACCTAAAATTTTGACGGCTGCATCTTCTATTAACATGTTTTCATTCATAATATCAGTTTATTATTTATATATATGTTTTTTCAGACCACCTTTGATCGACTGCGTCTACTATTCTTTGATGCAGAATTCACAAGAGCTGGAACATCAGAAGATAATGATGTACTGCTCCGGCTCTTGCTTCTGCTCCTGCTCCTGCTCTTACTCTTTCTATTGCTCTTGCTCTTGCTCTTGCTCTTACTCTTGCTCTTGCTCTTACTCTTCTTCCTAATAGAGCTTTTGCGTGAACTGCTGGTAGGATACACATTGATCTCGATGATTTCATCTGCCACCTTGACCCGTGGTTGGGGGAGGCCATGATATAGACTAAAATACGATTTCTTGCTTCGGACATAGTTGCTTTCTTCTTCGTCATCATCTGGATTCGCACGACATCCCTTGGTGGCTTCCCAGCGGCATGAATCATCATTTAAGCAATCCCATACACGTAATGTGTTACACTGGCTGTCAGCACGACCGGTGGCCTTGTCAGTACCTGACAATTCAACGCCTTCAGCTAGAAACTCGCCGAGCGTGGGTGAAAAATCGTCCTCTTCGAATTCAATAGTAGTTGCGCCAACAAGTTGAATTTTTTCTGGAGCTGCCATCTGTTTATTTATAATCAATATCGTCAACACAGACGCGAAGAATTTGTTGGCAGAAAAATACCTTAGTCAACTTTATGTTTTATTACTGTTGCTGTGTCTGTAATATTGGGAGGTATATGTCGAATTAAAATACTACCATATCTATCATGAAACATACGTTTATTATCGATAAGCTTGTATGTTGTTTCGAATAGTTCGTTATTATCATGCTCGTCCTCAGAGTCAACGAATGTCTCCTGGACACGGAGTTTCTCTCGTAATATGTTTTTTTGATCTCTGAGCTTGTCTAGGTCAAGATAATGTATCTTTGAGAAGTTCCACATCTCTTCACTACCTACTTTGATAACAGGTAACGGAAATGGGGCTCGTACGTAAGATATTACTCTTGATATATCATTTCCATCTGCCCGATTGTCGATGACGCAAGCACCAAAGCTTTCTGTTGTAGCTGTCAACACTGATCGAAACACACGTACATCAACACTATTACAAAATTCATTGTGCAATGTTTGAATATTTCGTTTGTTAGACGTGGCCAATGCCATGATCAAGTCAAACTGAGAGCGCACTTCTGACGTCAGTTGGTACATATACTGAGCAAGGACAATCGTTGTAATGTGCAGATGTCTACTATTTGAAGCCAGATATAAAAATGCTGGACTCTTTATAAAAGTTTTGCACGATGCTCCGTCATCGATAAATAAGAATTTTTCATGGTATTTTGGAAATTCCTGTCTAGATAATTTGTACTTTTTCACCAGCGAGTTTTGATCATCAATTATTTTCTGGAGATACTGTATGGAAATATCATTGATGAACAGACGCGGGACGATAGTTTCCCAATCAGTCTTCACCGCCTCCGATCCAGCAATCACCATAGGCATGCCAATATCTCTATACTTCCAGAGCGAACTTAAATATTTTGCCAAATTCGTCTTGCCTCTACCACGCTTTCCTAAAATTAAAATAAATCCGCTTTCCGGTATATTCGATGCTACGAACGGTGACACGTCAACAACACATGCTGACATTTTATATTTTCATTTGACAACAGTGGTCATAAGCTTTAGAGCATGTATGAATTCGGGGTTTAACGAATCTGCAGGTATTTTGTTGTCATAGTCGTATGAATCAAGAAGTCGACTTTCGATCGTATCCTCGAACACCATGGTTACTACCTTCTGTTTTTTTTTCGAGTTCGCACGTGTGATTCGTGCTACAGTCTGCTGAAAGGCTACCTTCGAAAACGGCGATTCTGCAAGCAACAACACATCAGCTTCTCCGAAATTGCAACCATGTGAGCACGATGCTATAGAAGCCAGAAGCACCGCTACCCCTGTAACACCAAAAAAACGTTTGATCTCTGATAATCGGCTAGAGCTAGAACCTGCAAACGCAGAAGCCACCAGTTGCGGCTCCAATGATATGGCTAAATTGAATAGTATGGAGTTGAAGTCTGAGAATACAACAATCTTGATGTCCGGACGCATGTTGATCTCATTTTTCATATACGTGATAATATGCATCAATCTTGTTTTGCTCAACCATAGTCTCATCCGATTTACAATATTTACCTTGGTATTGCGTGACGCATTATAAAATTCCTCTGCATATTTCGAATATTTAAAACGTGCTTCATCCGATAAAATTAGCTTCTTCGATATTATTATAGGTCTTTTAGACAGCAGAAATTTTATACTCGCCTCCATCATATTAACGGTCATGTCTACTGAAAACCCCATATCAGCGTCGGAAGTACCAGTCATATAGACTGTATAACTTGCGGTTGCCGCAGCAGCAAATTTTATATATGATTTTCGTTTATGGTACAGATGGAATTCATCATATACTATCATATCATAAACACCATTATGAACTTTGCAATGCAATTCATTGGGATGGAAAGAGACCACTACGAAATCTTTAGTATCATAGAATTTACTAATATCGTTTTTGAATTCTGTATATGCCGGAGATACAAAAAGAATCGTCTTACACACTTTAAGTTTTACCGCAGTCTCTAGCACCATAACGTTTTTACCGCTTCCCATATACGAAAGCAATAGACATGATGATGTATTTAATAATGTTTTTACCATATGCTCAACGGCACTGTTCTGATGATCAAACATCTGCAAGGATTGTTGCTGCTGGAGATATTCTCTTACAGGTACTCTTCTTCGTAAGCAACATCGAAAATGCGGATGAAACATTTATATATATATATATATATAGCTATATATATATATATCTTTATTATTTACTACATATCGTGTATGAGCTTGGCGTAGCATCAGCTGTTTATTTCTTAATAATTCTATACGATTGATAATCCAGATTCAACACCACGCAACCGGTCTCGAGGCCCAAGTACCGTGCGATTGCATCGGACGATCGCATTACTGGAAATTTGGAACGTAATATCTTGTGGCACATTTCAATTTCTACGATCTCATTTTCGGTGAGGACCACGTAGCGCGGAACCATTGAATGTTCCATCTTATTAAAACATATATCGTCAAAACTAAACATCTCTGTGCGGTACGGCTTGAGTAGATTGCTACCATACAACGACATGCTTGAAAAAAACATTAGATGATTTGGAAGACGGCGCGATACTATCTGTTCTACACTGCTCTTAGACAATGATTTGCAGTTATCCACCACGAATACTAGGATTTTTACTTCTTCTGGTATCTCGAGGCCGCTCCAGGTCGGGAGCGTATTGTCTTCCAGGGTAGTAGTAGGTAGAGGCTCTGAGGAGTACACGAAATAGATTTTGCATGTGTCTTTAACCAACTGCGCCTTTACACGAGGATCGAGTACAAGCCCTCTTTGTTGCAACATCGCTGAGATACTTTGCATGATGGTCCAAGATAAAGGAATCCAGATTTACTTTTTATATTATCGAGCTGAAGTTTTTTATATAGGCAGATGACATTATGCCAACATTGCAAATTTGCTGTTTTTTTTTACGGGTGTTAAGCCATCATTATATAAAAAAGTAAGATATCATGTTGCTGGTGTACGAAGAAATGGTATTAGTATTTGCTAGTGCTTCACTTTTGGGATTAGCAATATACATATATCGAATGTATCGACAAACACAACAAATTCCTCTTATAGTTATTTAATACCTGAACACGAACCATACATAGGCCTCTTAAATAGTATTGTAATAATAATAAATATCAATGCAGCAAATATATTGCGGGATCGATCTTTCTCTGTGTTCACCTGCTGTAGCTGTCAGAACACATGAAAGAATATATGTATATTTCTTTCAGCAGCGTCAACGAGAGTGTAATTTTAAATATATATCAACAGAACTACAAATCACATCTCTACCACCGATTCCAGCATCGAACCCCAATGTAAATTTAAATATCAGTAATCACGAGCGATATATGTATATTTCCAAAAATATCGTCTCGGCCATCTCGGAACATATTGTGATATCAGACACATATGATAATATAACAATCAATATTGAAGACTACGCATTCGCAGGGCGGGCTACATCGGGAAACTCTTATAAACTACAAGAGCTTGGAGGAATTGTGAAAATGTCACTGATCAAAGAATTTCCAGGATGCACATTAAACAGTATTGCTATAAGTAGTTGGAAGAAGAGTGTGGTGGGGTTTGGACATGCACAGAAGATTGATATTCTCAAATATGTTGATACTGAATACTCTATAAACCTATTGAAATTATTATTCTTCAATTATAATATAACGCCTAAAAATGTACCCACACCAGTACAAGATATCGCCGATGTCATTTGCATTGCGACAGCTATTAAGATCCAAGTGCCAAAAAAGACTACAAAAAAACGCAAACGGGATACTATTCAGACCACAAAGAAAAAGAAGAAAAACGTTGCATCTGTAGTAAAATACAATAAATAAATAAAAACAACAATGCCTGCACGAAGAAAATCATCCAGCAAGAAGAAGACCTCAAAGAAGCGAATGTCCTCTCCGAGTCGTAGTTCATCCGCACGACGTATGCGTCAACTCGCTCTACTTGGACTGACTCCTAAGCCAGTTCGTAGGCGACCAAGTAAAAAGAAGAAGACGTCGAAAAAGAAAGCATCGAAGAAACGTTCTTCACGAGCTCGCTAGAAATTCTTATCATCTGTAATGTTTAACAATTAAAATAAAAAAACACATTCATGCAAAACGCAATCCGAAAAAGTCGGTCCATCTCACGAAAGCGCAATAAAAGTAGTTCCCGAAAGCGCAGTAAAAGCCGCAGTAAATCCAAGAGCAAGAGCGAACGAATAGGTACAAAGACAACTCTAGCTGCTCATCACGAGCACGCATCAAAGAGCATGAAGAAGAATAGTGCCTCTCGTTCACGTTCTTCACGGCCACGTTCACGTTCTCGACGAGATAGCTCCAAAGCTGATCGAGAGCGAGAAGACAAAATACTATCTTTTTTTAAGCCTCTTACAATTAAAGGATGTGACAAAATCAAGAGACAAACATGCCCTCCAGAAGAAAAATCTTACACGTGTACGAAACAGAGGATATGTGACCGTGCTAAGGAATCGCAAAACAATGTGATCGATCGGAAAAATTCGAAATTGATAAACGGAGCAACACCAAAAAAACAGATCACAACTTTGAAGAATGCTTACGTCTCCATTAAACCTCGTGTACCTCTGCGAAAGGCACGCTACTGTAGTGATAATACAACTCGAGCTTCACAACTGTGTAGGACAACACAGTAAGTAAAAAATGGATAAAATTAAAACTATCTTTTTTTTATTACTGTTATTTTACATCATCGCCACTATTGTATTACTTGTTGTGTCATTTACCACAACTGATATCGGAGCAACATGTCTTGCGTCATTTATTATAAATATTACTTTTTCGTTTGGATTATCTATTTTTTTACTACTCTCACAGAGATCGTCATATTTCGTCACATTAGTCATCTGCCTCGTCTTAGCTCTCGTTACGGGATCCATCTCGGCTCTCGTCCACAACAAAAAGCAAGCCATGTTATCATTTAGTATTATTAACGTCCTGATATCAGTCCTCTCGGGAGCTCTGCTACTCTCCAACCAGCTCTTTCCAAATGTCACTATTATTATATCAATTTGTATGATGATATGTATGTTTATACCGACATGTGTATTATGTATCAAATATTATATGGAGTAGTAGGTGGTGGTGTTGGACTATAAAAAATAATAAACAATGCAAGAAATTACCACAGAACTTGAAGGCCTCAAAATCATTCCAACAAAAGAAATAGACACGTCGAAAAAAATCAAGATACCAAGAAATTGTCCATTCAAAATATCTGCTGTACAGATACAGGGTACGCGGGATTATCAGGAGGATGAATATAATTTCGTTCGTCTGGAAAAACCATTTCAGCACCTCTATCTAATGTATGTTGCTGATGGACATGGCGGAGCTCGATGCTCGGCCTTCTGCCACAAGCACCTGGAACATCTAGTGAACAATATATTGCAACAGCGAAAACAGTCGAAAACCCCGATGTTGACTGACATACTGCACAAAGCAATGTCAACAATTGTGCACGAATGGGATAACGAGTCATTGGGTGAGAATGTACGTGTAAAGATAAAAAATGACAAAGATAAGAAAAAGTTTTTCGCGACCTTGGATTTAAACACCTACACTCAAGAAGAACTTGACTCAGGAAGCACACTGTGTGCGGCGATTTATAATTCAAATAATCGAAAATTACACATCGGAAATATCGGAGACTCGAGGTTTGTATTCAAAAGCAATACTCAATTATTTACCACAATAGATCATGACGTCTCGAAGAAAATAGAGAAAAAGATTGGATTCAAGCACAAAATCATCGATCGAAGACTTGCTGGCGATCTGGCAATGTGCAGGGCGATCGGCGACAACTGCCACGATCTGTTAGGAGTTGTGGGCAGAGAGATAGACATGTACACCGAGCAGCTGGGAGATGAAAACGTCACATGCATTCTGGGTTCCGACGGATTGTATGATGAATACACAAATCAAAAATTGTTCATTGATAAATTTACCAATGCAAAACAATTCATAGTAGAGAAAGGAGGTGCTGACAAGTTTGCAGACAATACCAGCATTATCATGATGCATATTCCAGCAGCTGTAAACTCGGATCGTTAAGTCAATCATCTATATAAATAATAAATGAAGATATATATTTTCAGCTTGTTAATTTTTATATTATTAATTTTGATGCTCTATTGGAATCATTATTTGTTGAAAAAATCTCACAGTGTTAGAAGCAAGATCGCAGAAATATTTCTTGAAGATGTGATCAATCGTATCGAAGATGTCGATAAAGACATTGATACACATACTGGCTACAGAAAAATTCGCGAAGCACACGCTTCGCTCGAGTCATTAAGCGGAATAGTGGGTGGTTATGATAAACTAAGCACTATCGTAAAAACGGACGTTTTAAAGATCGATGAAATTCTTGAAAAAAAAGAAGATGTTTATAGAACGTTGATTGAAAAGCAGTTCAATATTACTATATAATAATAAAATGAGTCATACAACAAAAAATGAAGAGACCACAGCTGTATCTGCTGTATCGACGACAAATTATTGTGAATATGTTAATTTAGTCATTTTAATGATTATTCTTGTATGTGTAGTATTTCTATGCTATCGTAATGCGGCAACACCGGCGGCCACAACACCACCGTCGTCCGCAGCAGTTCCCACGACCAGTAATTCAAGTGCAAGACGCTATAGAGTACTATAATAAAATTGTATTTAATTATTTTTTTCGCGGACATCATATTTAAAAGAGATCATATTCATTCATCCTCATCAGAGCTTGGACTCATTATCAGTAATATCAACTGATACTGATGGCACTTCGAAATTGTACATGTTCTGTCGCCGCTGAGGTTGTCGTTTGACCGTACAGATTCCAGACACAACACTGTAACATAACACATGTAATTCCTATTTGACCGTACAAATAGAAATTACAGACTCAACACTGTAACACGACACATGTAAATCCTATTTGACCGTACACATAGAAATTCCAGACTCAACACTGTAATATGCTCTGGCTAACCGGAGATGCCAGACTCAACACTGTAATCCAAGACATGGAAAACCGCCTATGGCTGACCGGAGATTCCAGACTCAACACTGTAACACGACACGGAAATTCTATTTGACAGTACCAATAGAGATTCCAGACTCAGTACTGTAAAACAACACAGAAACAATTTATTTATTTATTGATTTTATATATATATATTGTATTGTTTGAAAGCGGAAATGCTTATAAAAAAACAAATCCATGAATCGAATACAGACAAGAATTCTACGAAAAAGAGGATACACGCCATCAATGCAAATTGGATCCGGTACGTATGCTCGTGTTTTTACAGACAAACAAAATAACGAAATTCTTCTGCGTGTCGAAGATATTCTTCCTGACAACCCACTAAGAGATGCAAAAATGACAATTAAACTGCAAAAGCAATTAGCTGTACATGGAATCGCGCCCGAGTTATACGAATCCTTTGAGGTACCACGTGACCGCCACGATAGAAAAGAGGTGAAAAAATTTCTAGTTACGGTGATGGAGAGGTACTCTTGTGATTTAATGAGTTTTATTAAAACAAAAGAATCAGACACCACATTGCTTGGGATGAATATTGCACATCTTTTTAAGCGTTTGGCAAAACGGCATATTATGTGTGCCGATTTGAAGCCGCAAAATATTGTCCTGAATTCGAAGATGATTGATGGTGTATTGGTTCCAATGGAAATGCGTCTGATTGATTTTGGCGCCGACTTCTGCGATGTAGATGTATTTGGCGTCTTGGACGGCTATGTATTTAGTGATAATTTTGATAATGAATATACACTGAGTACCAAAGAAATTGAAAATACTATATATTTGTGCTTACTATTTTTGTATTTTTTAATTGCTCATAGTATGCTTGGGGGAACTCATACAAATTTTTGTATACGTAGAATTAAGGCGATGCGTCGAGATGAAAAAACCAACTTGATTTTGCAGGCAGTGGGAGAAAAAACGCACGATCAGAATTTTTTGATGTATCTAGCCATGAAGAAACTTCTGCTAAGTAATGAAAATTTCAAGACGATGGTGGAGCATTATAACAAAATGGACACCCGTAAGGCATTGGAGCTGTTATACGAATTGCTTGTATCACCACTGGACGAAGAAGACGAAGATGAAGGGGACGAAATGGACGAAGTAGAAGAAGATGACTAAGCCAACGAAGAACGAGCGGCTAGTTAGCTATATAGTAGTCCTAGTAGTAATAATGGTATGTGGATGTTATCGTTGACAGATCTATATCTACCATCTCGGTGCTCTGTGGGCTTCGAGGAAAGTTTATTTGAAGCGAGCGAAATTTGGAGGTCCTTGCCATTTGTTTATCGAAATTTGGTCAGAATTATTTGGCCAAGTAAATGATTTAATCATAAATCACAATTATCGTTTGGTCGAATATGATGGTCACGACTATCACTATATTGATATAAATATTTAGTCGAAAAATTAAATCAACATGATCGAAGACCGACCACCCACTCAATTTCGTGCACGCGGATGAGGTAGAGAGAAAATAATATTATTAATAACTTTTATACTGCATAAGAATAAATAAATAAAAAGAGCATGCAAAATATAATGAAAATGAGTAGTAGTAGTGACTATGGCATGTTGGTTGTCAGAAGTCGATATCAATTTGTTTTCCTCCTGGGTACTTGGCATTATGGTGATCTTCCTTCCATACTACCCGTTGATTGCGCGGGCGGGCGTACGCGCATGTAATTTGTCGCAAAATTTCTTGTTGAAAATGGACGTAGTACAAAGAATGGCGTATTAATTAATGATGATGAATTTGAACATATCATCGACGTAGCTGCAATTAAATTAGTATAAAATAAATAAAATGCTATATCTTCATCAACAGCAGATGGTTCAAATGGCAAAAAGTGAAATTGCTAACGGTAAAACCTCTATTTTTTTGTCAGATATAGAAATCCTATTTGACTCAATACTGGAACACGACACATAGAAATCCTATTTGACTCAATACTGGAACACGACACATAGAAATCCTATTTGACCGTACAAATAGAAATATCAGACTCAACTGTAATACGACACATATAAATCCTATTTGACATTACAGACCCAATACTGTAAAACGATACATAGAAATCCTATTTGAACGTACAAATAGAGATTACAGACTCAACACTTTAACACGACACATAGAAATCCTATTTGACCGTACAAATAGAGATTCCAGACTCAACACTGTAACACAACACATGTAAATCCTATTTGACCGTGCAAATAGAGATTGCAAACTCGACAGTGTAACACGACACGTAGTTTGCCCTTAGATATAAACTCAACGAAATTTCGGCTGGCGTACGGACTCGTCAGTGCTATCTACGGACGCTTTGCTCCGTAGATAGGATTGTAATATAAGACATCCGTAGTTGTCGTTTGACCTGCACCATAGTGTTATCATAAACTGTTTATCCATGGATTCAAGCTCTATGGATGGACTAATTTATATTGTCAAATCTAAGGTGATCATCCGTTTATCCATGGATTCAAGCTCTATGGATGGACTAATTTATATTGTCAAATCTAAGGTGATCATCCGTTTATCCATAGATCAAAGGTAACCTGATAGATCATCTAAGATTTTTTCATTTTTTCGGAGCTGCCTGACATAGCTCATCTAAGAATGTTTTTTTTTTTTTGGAGATACCTACCAGAGCTCGTCTAAGATTTCTTCATTTTTTCGGAGCTGCCTGACATTGTTCATTTAAGAATTTTTTATTTTTTTTTTCGGAGCCTGACAACAACTTTTTGTAATAAATATTCCACGTTCTCAGCGTGTAATCATACTGTATGCTGTGAAGTATGTGCAACCGATCTTGATTTCTGTCCCATGCAGAGCATTGATCGCGTAAAATATATTTATAATAAAATTAAAGATGTAATAATAGCAGTTTTGTGGGCCTCTTGGTTCCAGACTCATCACTGTAACACGACACATGGAAATCCTATTTGACCGTACAGGTAGAGATTCCAGACTCCACACTGCAACACAACACACGGAAATACTATTTGACCGTACAAGTAGAGATTACAGACACCATCACTGCAACACGAGACACAGAAATCCTATTTGACCGTACAAGTAGTAATTCCAGACTGACACTGTATAGCACGACACACGGAAATCCTATTTGACCATACAAGTAGAGATTACAGACTCCACGCTGCAATACGACATACAAGTAGAGATTCCAGACTCCACACTATTACATATGTGCAAATAAAATACCAACATATACCAGTTGAAAAATCTTCATCTACATAAATATATCATTGTATTTCAATACAATATCATTTTTAAAAGATTACATATAAATTTTGCAATGGCAAACGCAGATTTCGATTGGCAAAGAAAATGCGTCACAACGCATACTTTTCTCGGCGGTTATATAGTCATGTACCCTGATGATGACAGCATACGTATACTGGTCTTCAGTCATTACGTTTCTCTGACTGAACCTTTCCGAGAATTTCCCCAATACATTGCCCGCTGGAACTTCAACCATTACGAATTTGATGTTGTAAGCTGTGACACCACATCTCAGCGCATAACACCTATTCCTACCGCTAAAAAATAAACCAATTCGCCTGGCTGTAATACGACACATAGAAATCCGCCTCTGGTCGACCGTATAAATAGAGATTCCAGACTCCACACTGTAACAACAACTTACGGAAAACCTATTTGACCGTACAAGTAGAGATTCCAGACTCATCACTGTAACACGACACATGGAAATCCTATTTGACCGTACAAGTAGGATTCCGGACTCCACACTGTAACACGACACACGGAAATCCTATTTGATCGTACAAATAGAAATTCCAGACTTAACATTGTAATACAACACATGGAAATCCTATTTGACCGTACAAGTAGAGATTCCAGACTTAACACTATAACACAACATACGGAAATCCTATTTGACCGTACAAATAGAGATTCCAGCCTTAACACTGTAACACGACACACGGAAATCCTATTTGACCGTACAAATAGAGATTCCAGACTCCACACTGTAACACGACACATGGAAATCCTATTTGACCGTACAAGTAGAGATTATAGACATCACACTTTTACACGACACACATAAATCCTATTCGACCGTACAAGCCGAGATTCCAGACTCCACACTGTAACACGATACATGGAAATCCTATTAGACCGTACAAATAGAGATTACAGACGTAACACTGTAATACGACACATGGAAATACTGTTTGACCTACAAATAGATATTTTAGACTAACACTGTAATGTGACACCTGGACATCCTATTTGACCGTACAAATAGAAATTACAGACGTAACACTGTAACCATACATATAGAGAAAATTCAAAATTTATTTAAACAATAATCGATACAAAGCCGAGTGATTTTGCTTGAGAGGCAGTCAAACTCGTGTCTGACAAAATTAATTGTTCCAATGTGTTTTTTTGCAATCCCGGGCAGCATCGCAAGTAATGCTTATTAATTATTTGTTGATAAGTCAGACAATTGGCTGTACCCATGATGATTTCTTCAAGATTTCCATCTACACGTGAGCTCAGTTCATGCACCATGTAAACAGCAGTATGATCCATCTTTTTCTCACCTGTCGCAGCGACACAGATCAAGGTGGCTGCCGAACACACTTCTCCGACAGCCAAGGTATGCATATATATATATTTACAGCTCTGCATTGCGTGACATATGAAAAAAGCGCACGTTGGGTCTCCACCCTTTGAGTTGACGTGTAAAGTGAAACATGGCAGTACATCGAGTGTGAATTTCACAGCCAATAAGCCATATTTCTGATCAATTCGCTTGATGAGCCCTACTAAGATATTGCTCGACGACTCGTCTATCTCGCCAGAAAAATAAATATCTGTGCCGATTTGGAAAATATTTTCAGTACTGCTATCTTCGTCCGATTCTGTATCGTCTTCTTCGTGATTTTTTATAGTTTTATGCTGTCTTGAATGTTTTTTTTTGTCATGTTTACTGCGATGTCTCATTTTTTTATTTATACACAAATATATACACCTCCTCTGTCATTCAATATTTTTTGACACTTTTGCCAGTTTTTAACAGTTTCATCTTCCCTTGAACAGACCTCTACCACAAATCGATAATACAAATAAAAAACTCTTCCATAACCATGACGACAACACCTCCAAAATCTTACGCATCCGCAGTGATACAAACCGAGCAACCAAAAAAACCAGCAGCATGGGGTGACGATGAGCCGGTCACACCAGAGACAGTAGATGAGCAACCACCACGTGTTGTTGAAGAAAAACTGCCCGAAGTGATCATGCCGGTTCCTGTGCGCCAGAAGCAAGCTGAAAAAAAGAAATTCAAGCAACCACAATCTTCATTAATAGATTCGACCTCCCGGGCGTTTTCAGTTATTCTAGTGGCGTTCGATGACAACAGGTCGGTCGCGGTCACAACAAACAAATACGTATGTGCGCAGCATCTCGCGTTGATCAATGCATCATCGACTTTTGCTCTTCAAGAATTCCTGATGACTCTTCAAGATCATGAGGTCTCGAGCCATACGCTTTACCTCGAAGGCGATTTTCCAGGGACTTACCTTTCTTTCAAACTTGTCCAGAGCCGTCTGCTCGAATATCTGGCTGCCCATTGTCATGGAGAGATCATGGCTTTCATCAGCATGAATGTTCTACCTCTTCATGTGTTTACGCCTGTTACTATCAGCGATCGCGAAGCCGACGCAAGAGTAGTTTCGACCTTTATGATCTCTGAGTTTGCAAACGCTACTGCCGCGACCATTTGTCTAAGCGGACATGACACAAAACTTTCGGCAATTCTTCCGGTAGTCAATCACTTTGTTCGCAATACCAGCCGAATGCATCCGAGTATGCCACGACTTGTTAATAGACACCCTCAAAGCACTTCAGCACAGTACATCCAGTACGTTTTCCAGACGATTCTCCACTGGCGCTTCGGGTCGAATCCAAACATCTCCAGCATCACAGTGCTCATTGTTCACCTCTTCGAAATTGTGAAGAGCATGTATGTTAACATGTCGAAACAGCTCGATCATGTCATCAACATCAGCAGCACCATCGAATTTGTGAAGAAGAATCATATCTTTGGAGGTACGAAATACTTGTACGTAGCATAACATAACAAGATAAACGCGGTATGAGTGAACACGTTCAAATCTTAATAATCTTCTTATTTCTCTCAGCAATACTTGTGCCAGTAACATTTCTGCAGAAATCATAAGATATATATATATATATACATCTATCGGCAGACCAGCTTTTTTACCGCCAACAATATAATAAATAAAACAAAATTATGAACAAACGTAAATCCTGCGAAATCAATGAAGATATCCAGTGCGCGATCTGCACTGACAATATTACCGCCACCGACTTACCAAAAAGCTGTTTCCTCGAGTGCTGCAAAAATCGCTTTCATCCCACATGTTTACAAAAGTGGTTAATGCTCAAACAGACATGCCCATTATGCAGGAAAAATGTTAAGATGTGTTCGAATCACTCGAATCTCGTGGATCATGACAAAGAAACGCTGGCTGAAATGGTCACCTTCATATCGAAAGAAAACACAGACATCAATAAACAGATATTGGTGTTATCAGATGAGCTTCTGTCAACACGAATGATGTTGTTAGAGAGCCTACAGCCTCCTCCTCATTCTTCATTTCAATCATTTATAGAAATGTTGGCTGGGAGGCAAGAACCTACACCGCCTACCTCTACATATCCTATTTTTAACAGAAATTCACGCTTCACGTAAAATGTGCTTAACTTTATATATATATAAAAGAATAAAGTATGCCCTCTTCCGCCAGGCTTATAAAATACCCAGGGGATCTGACCTCCCCTATTATGCACCCGCTGCAAGATCTGCTTGTCACCTGCATTCACAAACCAGAGCCTGCGAGAGACCAACCGCCCCCAACAGAGCTTATGATCGACTATACCAAACAAGAACAAGACCGAAAACATGTCACTGTCTGCGTTGACGTCTCGGGATCCATGAATATTCGCATTGGCAAATCTGAACATTCAAGGCTCGATGTTGCCAAATACTGTCTAAAACAGGTTATCGAGTCTCTCCAGGATTCTGACCTCATCACTGTGCTTGCTTTCAACACGTCTGTAACAGAAATATACGCAGGCAAAGTAGGAAAATTTTCCGAAGAGTACATTGAAGATATTTTTGCAGACAGAGAAACTGATTTCGGAAGCTGTCTCAAAGCAGTTGCCAAAATATCCCTGCCGAACCAACAGCTCAAACGCCTTGTAATATTCATTACAGACGGTCTACCGAATGTAGGGATTTCAGATGCTAGTATCCTCAAAGACCTGGTCACCCAAATCGTAAATAACGCATCATGTATTTTTTCGGTCATCGGCGTCTCAGATGATGCTGACATGGGAATGTTGAACACGATGGCCAAGGGGGCTTTCAATATGGGCATTGTGCATCATGCCACGAACGATACGTTGACGCGGAGCTTCGCGGGTGAGGTTGCGAACGTACTCACAATTCTCGATCTTCTGGTCGTATACAGCATTTCGAATGATCCCGCAACAAAACATGTCGCTTTGTATAGAACTGCCAGTATTTTACCGGTGAACACGACGGCTCCCCCGAAATGCATCACGGTCGATAGTTTAACCATTCCGGTACGTGTGATTGAAAATTTTTCGATCCCAGTGCTGTTTGCAATTTCAAAATTGACATACCAGGATCTGGGATTTGAACAGGACGAAGAGACTCTTCCTGCTCCGCCTGTTCTTGCCCGAGGATTTTCCCCGAATGATAATGTAGTTCCGACAATGCTCGGCCTCGGAAAACGAGATCAGGTTGATGAGGCAAATCAAGAACTCAAAATCGAAAAGGGGCTAGAACAGATCGAATATCTGAAGCAAGTTATAGTGGAACACGTAGCTCTCGAGGACGTGGACGACGAAATTTTAGGAGAAATCGGTCTGCGTTTGTTAAAAGAGGCCATCCAAAATTTGAATTTTCTACAGGAAAATATTCAATTTACCCTCCTTCCTCCACCGCCACAGTTACTGCGAAATCTTTCGTCGAATAACAATACGTGTCGACAAGTATCCGAACAGGCTGCTGAGATGTCTCAGTCGACGTTTCATCGTTAGTCATCGGTTGTCCATAAAATGATTAACGCATTTAATACTATATATATTTCATAATTAACAATAAATAATTATTACAAATTAAATTCTCAGCTTACAAAGTATTTTTTGGCCTCCTCGTAGGTCTCTTGGATTTCATGAAACATCGCTGAACATTCATCCACACTTTTAGGCACACCGATATAAGCGCGAAATTCAGAAGGATCACGAGAGAGACATTTATCAGGATGGTATAAAACAGCGAGTTTTCGGTAGGCCTTCTGAATATCTTTCCATTTATTCAAACCGGGAAAAATATCAGGAAATGGCACTGTTTCAGTGGAACTATTGTGGTACTGGGCTTTGGTCGAATCCACCGATACCAAATTAAACATTGACTTATGTTCTGTGATGGTAAGGTTATGATCAAGAGACATTTTCACGTCCTTACCGAGAACATGCTTGAGTCTAGAAATATATGCACCACCATTAGAGATAATGATGGACCATGTCACCGGATCGTCAGACGTACCGAGCATTGCACTGGGAGATTTTGAGAACGGATGATTATTATCCATAAGAAAATATTTTTCACCTTCCATTTCTTCATTCCTTACAAACAAGACGAATTTGTTTTTTGTTCTCTTGGCGCGTAAAACGAGTATAGGACTGTCTGAGTCATATGTCAATGAACGAATACCATATGAATCCGTCATATTGATCCTGACATATTTGTTAGTTTTAGGGTCCTGGATCATGAAATCAGTCGAAGGAACTTGGTTATGTTCCGAACGTGACGAACGTGACGAACGTGACGAACGTGACGAACGTAACGAACGTGACGAACTTGATGAACTTGATGAACGTGAACGGGACGATCGTCGCGGGACAAGTGCATTTTTTATCGAAGATTTACGCGTGGATCGTTTTTTAGAAGATGCCTTTTTCTTCTTTTTTTTACTATTCACTTTTTTAGCCTTACAATCTGCCATTTCCTTTAGAAACTTTCGTCGTTCCTTAGATGAACATGCACGCGTTGTCTTCATCTTCGTTAGGGCCACACATCCACATCTTGGTCCTGTTATCATTTTTGTTATTTATTCAAAATTAGATTACACAAAAGATTCTTCATTGTAGCCCTTCTAGCACCATATTTCCCACGGTCTGCCCGAAAACAGTCTTACTAATAGCCGATCGATAATCCCCCATTGCAACATCGAACAAAACATTCCCTAAATCAATATGAACAAAATTTTGCGCGCTATCCACATAACCAGCTGTGTTTTGTAACAGGTGGTTGTATTGTTGTGCAGTATCCAACAATATCGATCCCGTATCGATGATGTGATCGCCGTCGGCAAGACGGCTTGCCAATTTCGTCGCATGAATTTTAGCCACATTCGAGAACAGAGTCCCTGCTTTCATACTTATGGTCGTATGACCATTCTCCGTCGTATGAATTGCCGTCGTCCCGATACTATCTGAAATAGTATTATAGATTTTTTCGATTTCCTCGTCTGTAAGCACTTCTTCACCACTCCTTAAACTAGCGAGTCCTTCAGCTACAGAGATTCCTGTGCCTCTAGCTCCTAGCTCATCTGTCGTTGCCTGTACAACAAGATCTGAAACAGATAGACCTCCTAATTTTGCAACATTTTTAAGGGTAGAAAGTTCTGGATTTGAAACACCCTCAAAAAGTAGATCGAGATCTTCATCTGAAATTCCTTCCGTATCTAACAGTTTCGCAATCTGAACTGCTTCTGGGAGCACAGAGGAATAAATGTATTCCGACGTCATTTCGATAGCACCCTCCACTAAATTGACTGCGTTCATGTCAGAAGCGGTGCCGACTGCCTGTGCTGTGACTGAGACAACTTCACCGGCTGCCATAGTACCACCCGTTAACACATATGCCGAGATTAATGACAAAGATGGTATTGTTATTCCTTTTGAGTAATTAACAGTCGTCTTCCACTCGCTGTCTTGATATCTTCTCACCTCTTCAAACGATATGTCTGAGGCTTTCACTTTTTTTATTTTCGCCATTTCATTGCGAAGCATCAAAATTTCAATGATGGGCTTCTGGAGGTGTTTTATCGATTTTTTAATTTCCTCTGTTGTCTTCTCTTTTGTCTTCTCGGCTTGTTTTTCTACAAGATCTTCCATATTAATATATGTCGTTTTCTCAGTTTCCAGATATTTTTCACATGCTTCGACCTGCTCACGCAACAGTTCGGCCTCATCGTACCCTTCCTTCTCCGCCTTTGTCATATATACATCGCTTACATTTGTCATGATGTCTTCCAAAGCCACCGTTTGCCGTTTGATATTTTGTTTAGATATTTCCGACATATCATCCATTATGTTTTTAAAATGCTCTAGATCTGTTTGCTCCTGGTCAGTTGATATATGCGAATACTCATATGATATAGGTTGAATGAGAGTCTTATCAAGAATAGTCGAAATGTCGATTTCTGTATCTCTGACAAGTGTTTTCAGTCCCAAGTCCTGGATAACTTTTTTCACATCTTCCGCTTCTTTTACGATATTTTTTGCACTTTCGGCTGTGACAGCTGCCACAGCACTTAGATCGGCTTTGGCCTCTTGTAATGTGTATGAATTTGTTAAAATATCAACAGCAGTATCCTTGAGCAAATCCGATATCTCCGATACTAGATCTACGTCTTCCACCACGACCTTTATCCGATCTATGGTCGCTGCAAGCAGTTTGTGTCCAGCTATTTTTTCGATCATGTTTTTTTTCACAGTCTTCATTTCTTCAGTCTCAGGAGTTTCGGCTATACCACGCGATTCCAAAAATAATGTCACATCTCGATGTGCGAACTCGAGACACTGGCTCATGATAAATTTCAAAGCATTATTTTCTTCCTCTTGAAAAAGGTTGGAGAGGCCTTCTTTGTCTTGTCCCTGTGTATAGTTATATATGAGGGCACCAGCAGTTGTGGTTAGGACCATATGCGCAGCGTATTTGTATTTGTTTTTTTTCAAAAATTCAAGTCTTTTTTCAGCCGACAATTTTTCTAATTCTTGCGCTTTTTCACGTTTCATGTCGCTCAGCATTATATTCATCATATTATCTTCAAGTGAGTCCTCTTCTGGTGCAATTTTTAGTGTTCCAGCCATTAGTGGTGTGATATTCCCGGATACGATTCCGAGCACTTTTGATGCCGATCGTGTTGCGATCTTGGTTGCACCAGTACGTACTACACCCGATAACACAACGTTTTGTGTCAACAGTTCAGATGTTGCTGCCAGTGTCTTAAATTGCGTCCCCACACCGGCTGATATAAATCCGAGCGCTAAAGATTTGGACAATTCTCCAAGCTTCTCTGTATTTACCACAGTTTTCGAAAATTTTTGACCATTCTCATCAACAGCTTCTACTGTATTGGATAGTTGTCCAGATCTCCAGGCAGATAAAAAAACAGGCGCAAATAGGATGGATGTTACTAAGATTGGCACGGCAGTAATAGATAGACCGGCAGCTGCCACAGCTGTAGTGGCTGCGTAGGTGACAGCTGACGTTTTTGCGATCTCGAGACCAGCGTTTGCCAGTGTCTTTCCAGTGTTGAACACTTCTTCATCTTCTTCTTCTTCTTGTTCTTCCTCATCATCATCAATATGTTGACTGACATATTTTTTATCGATATTTTTATCTCTAACTACCACACCAATAATATTGATATTTCTCGATCTCAGAAAATTTTCACGAACTGATGCTTCTGTTGTGATAGCAATTTCATGTGCTTTTTTGCCTCTTGGCCGCCGGCGCCGTCGTTGTAGACGTACTTCATTCACCGTCAAATTATTTTTTTCTTTTTTTTGTTGATCCATTATTATATTTATTATTTATATATTTACAAGGTAATGTCGAGTCTGGTATCTCCGGTCAGACAGAGGATTTCCATGTGTTGTATTACAGCGTGGAGTCTGGAATCTCTATTGTATAAAGAATAAAGTAATTTTATTTAGATTGAAGATGAAGATGAAGACGAAGACGAGCTTGCTGCAATGACTGTGATAGCAGTACCTTTCAGCGTGTTGTATTTCACCACGATAAATGGGAAGACTCTGAACTTTTCACAGAGCGTCGGTTTAATTGGATTCTTAGCCTTGAAGTAATTATTGTACAGGTAACAGTGTGCAATATCTTCAGGTCGGCACCGTGCCCTTTCCTCTGGGGATTTCAGAGATAAATGCTGACTTTTCGGTTCGCGCTTGTGTGTTGATAACCACACCAAACACTCTTGCGTCTTGTCGTTGAAATTCGTGCTGAGCAACGTCTTGAAGACTTGACTGAATTTCGAGTCAGGTGCAAGGACAAGAGCTTTCCATTTTAACTTTCCCGGTTGCTTACTACTCTTCACATCACCGAGGAATTCCCCCATTTTTTGTGTAGTACCCTCAAACACCATCTTCTCATCCTCACCACGCCGCCCGATCGTCACAATTTCACCAGGCTTGGCAGTTTTGGCTCGCAATACAAGCACTTTGTTAACCTGCCATAGTTTCTCAAGCACGCTCATCTTCCTTGGCTGTGGGGGTGCTGGTGGTGCGATGGTTGACGGCAGCGATGCACGATCACTATTATTCTTCTTGTTCTTAATCTCTGTGGTGACAATCTCCCAGACCTTCTGCAGCTCTTCACGCATGATCGTGATATCTACATGACATGCATCTGCTGCCACGTCTTCATCATCATCAACAAGATCTTCGACGACCACCTCATGTTCACCGTCGGTGTCCTTAGGCATCTCACAAGGAGTTGTGGCGCTGATAAAATCAAGCCCGATGCCGTTGATATTCTCAAAGCCTGCATGGACACATATTCCAGACAGCACGCGCTGCAATCCTACAGGAAATCCGGTAGGCTGTGTCGTGCAGAACATCACATCCATGTATATTTTCCCCAGACACACACGCGTTCCACGACCAATAACTTGAATATTCTTCTCGAGGCTGCTTGTGACAGTCTGCTCATCCAGATGGAATACCAGTGAAATCTGTCGACGATCCGTAGCCTGTATATCTTCCTGAATTGTGATGATGATTGATTTCTTTGAAAAATTCATCGGTAGATCGTCGTGGCCTTGACCGTGCTGGCCTCCGTAGCGTTGGTAAATGTCGACATTCTTATCCAACTGTTTCACCACATCTCGAAATCGATTCGCACCATCGATACTGTTCGAGACCACGAGAGAGACCATATGTCCCGACTTCAGAACACGATTCGCTTGCTGATATGCTCGGGTTCTCGCATTCTTGGATACCCGCAGCACCTGTGCGAAAATCTTCACGTTCGCTCCACACGCCACAAGCTCAACATGTTTCACGCACACAATATGTTGTTTCGGGACCGACTGCATCATCTCCATTTTCGGCGTCGCTGTAACAGCTGCCACGCAACTGCATTTGGTCTTCAGAATTAATAACAGCTCTTTGCGATAGAGCGTCTCCTGTGTATGGTCCCCATCAATCACCGACGATTGCATCTTGTGAGCCTCATCAATGAATACGGTGGTGAAGTGGTCGGCGGCGAGCTCGGCGAAATTTCTCGCCTGTGCAGAAGAACGGACGAGAAATACAATATCTGCGTCTGGCGATGCTGGGGTGCTACGATCCATGATCAGTTGCGTTTTCATAGTTGCCCATATTTCGCGCCCGAAGACAGTAGATGCCTCATTAACGAAATGTTCGTAATCGTCTCTCTTGTCAAGTACAATCATGTACCTGTTCGTACCGACGAGAGAGTCTTTCATCAGCTCGAATATTGCAGCCGTCTTGCCAGCGCCTGTACCCGCGTTGATGTGGAGCATATGTTTCATCATCTCGCGATAACTGCCACAATCGCGATAAACACCTTTCTGCACATCAGATAACACGTGTCTGTAAGCTGGAACAGCTCTGTCAGAGACCCATGGTCGAGCGACGTATTTTGCCACAGGCTCGCTGCTAGTATGATCCTCCTTTGCGATCCTCGATAGCTCTGCAGAAGACATATCCTCAAACAAGAAATTGGATGTGTCGGTGAAATCCATGACAGAGATATCCTGATACTTTACGTTGGTACCTGACCATTCCGACATTCCTGCCTGCCATTTCACGACGTGCCGTGCGAACCTTGAGATATCTTTGGTTTGCACAGTGTACTTTCCGACCTTGATCCCATATTCGATGTCTCCGAGATCTGCTATTGCGTTGGTATCCGTCATAAAGCGGCCTGCCTTTGACATCACATGGTCAGGCGTCAACTTTGTTCTGTTGTGGTTCTTGACCTCGAAAAAGCCGGATAGCACACATGTGCCATCATCGGAGAATTTTGCCTGGATGATATCATACCCGTTATTATCAACAGTTTTCAACCACTTTTCAACAGTGTGTTCAGGTCCAAGTAGCATATCAAGACTATGCATGCTAGCTAAATCATTTCTTCGAAAATGCAGTGGCAAACTCAACGCAACTGCTAATTCACCGATGTCACCTATCTCGGTGGGCAGTAGCTTGTGTTTCCTAAATTTTCTCATGAGACGTCGATATCTCTGGCGATTTCTGTTATACACCCGGAGAAGACTTGTTGTATGCTTGGAATTCTCTGGCAGGCCAAGACGGATGGCAGCGGCTATGTGCTCTGTTGCAGCATCGGTGAGTTTCACTCTCTTGAGATGATTTGTGGGTTGGCTGGCAGCAGCATCACTGGGCACTGTTGTAGTACTGACGACCTGCGGCTTAGTCTTCTGCTTCTTCCGCTTATTCTTCCACGTCGTCGCCGCGGGCATCGTGGAATCCGAATCATCATCAAAATTACAAAGCTCGTCCAGCTCATCACCAGACTCGTGCATGAGTTCTTTTGTTTTTTCTATTGTTTAGTAATTTTTTTAATGGTTTGTACAATACTCAATAATAACACTTTTTTTTACACACACACAACATGTAACGCTGATGATAATAACAATAATAAATAAATTTATATAAGATGGAATGGTGTGAAAGACGGTATTCTGGATTATCACCCGAATACTGGAACACCATGTCATCGTCTATCATTTGTATTTCTGGGTGCCTACTGATATTGAACTGCAGAGATATAACATATAAATTTTTACTCGCGATATGTCTCATGCTCAATGGTATATGCTCAGCAGCTTTCCACTACTACGCAACTGAACAATATCGCATTTATGACGAACTCACAATTCTTATAATAGCTGTAATATATACACACATCGTTGAATTCAACATTTTTATTATAATATTATTCGGAGTTCTCTTTTTTTTACTGATATTATTCTATCAATATGCAGCATTATGGTTAATCTTGTGCCTGATCATATTATATTCTGCACGGCCATCGTGGATATACATTTCAAAGAAAACAAAATTATTATTTGTATCGTCATTATCATTCTGGATATCGGATTTGTTACTGTGCTCGGAGAAATTATTTTTCTTTCACGCTCTGTGGCATATCTCCATAGCAATATGCGCATATTATGCTATAAACGAAATTTGCAATTCTCGAGCAATCCGTAGCACCACGGAACTCCTATTTTACCATACATGTAGAAATTCCAGACTACACGCTATAATACCAGATATTATATGATCAATTTTATTTTTAAAACATGTTTAGTGAAAATTCGGTCGGGGATGCTGTTGTAGTTGTCGTGGTGGTTGGTGCAGACGTTAAGGTGGTGTTTGTCGGCAGTGTTTTGTTTTCATAAGTACGTTTCTTGTTACTACTGTCCTGTTCGAGATATTGCATAGGTGGTTGTGAAAGTTCCACCAATATAGCACCTGAGTTTATCAGTACTTTCGTGGGTAGATGGGCATGCATACCAGGAAGTGCGATAAATGATTTTGCAAAGTCAATACTCCAACTAGGTTGTGGCTTGTACTCTATTGGTACAGATGATGATATTATCTGATGGGTGACATCAACTCTGTACGAACGTCCTTCTCTATCAGTGACGATAGCAAATCGTTCATTTAAACCAATATTGTACGAGTAGATCATTATGAGACCTTTATTTATTATATTGATCTGTGTAAAAAGGCCTCATTGCTTGTATCTTAAAGATGAAATTAGTATCTTGAGCAGCAAGGCCTGTATTCCATCTTTTGCTGATGTAGTTCATGCTCAAAAACTGTATCTTGGAATTTAGCATAGAGTGTATTGGCATGTTCCAGCTTCTTTTTTAATTTTTCCAGATCTGTGGCGTTGTGATGTTGCATAATATTATATTCCAGATCCGATATTTTTTTTTCGTAATCCAATTGAATTTCTTGTACATCCATTTTATTATATATTAAAACACAATTTTCTTCACGTCTTCACGCAAATTGCTGACCACGAATGCGACGCCACGTCCGACAGCATCGCGAATTTCTTTTGCACCTGTTATGGCGGAAAAGTCGAATTCGACCAGACTAGCCGGGTGATTCCATACCTCTCTCGGACAGTACCCATAAAACATAAATAAATTTCTTGATTTGTGTGTAATGTTATCTCTTATATAAATAAAGAACATGATTGATGTCATTTTTAAAGTAATGAATTCACTTAGAGATCATTTTTTGATCAATCAGCTTAAAGAAAACGACTTTAGAATAGGGGCGAAATTACTTGAAAATGAATGGAAAATGGTAGATGTTGACGAGCTTCAACAAGAAAATGAAAATATGAAAGAACAAATAACAACTCTAAAAATAGAGCCCGATCGTTTAAAACGCGATTTCGAGAGGTTTATGCAAAAATACGAACGAGATTTCGACAATTTAAAAATAAGACATAGGGACTCAAATATGCGGGCCAATCTCGCCGAAGAAGAGGTCGAGGATCTAAAAGAAGAGATTGCAAGTTTGCAAGCGCGTCTTGAGTAAATAGTAATAATAATAAGTTTTCTTAAATTTCGAAGCAGCCATCGTATTTAATATAAATGACACTTCTCGAGTAAATTACGATATAATAATTACCAATACAAAGGAAATGTAAACAAATAAAGACAAGACACACACACATAAATCCGCCATATAGGATAAAAAAGTACGAATATAAATAATAAATTTATTAGTAGTGTTGTTGGCTATACCATCGTGTCAACAGCCTTTGGGAGTGTTCTAGATAATTATTGCATTTGATCTGTATACATTTTCCAGCAATTGGATTGACAATAAGCACACCTCTTGGGTGACGACCATATTGCTTAAAAAATAGAGCTGCATATAAAATCGTCTGATGAGCATGAGTAACCTCGACTCCTGTTGTAGTTTTCAGCTCAATAATAACATCATCGATAATAAAATCTGCTATGCCCACAACATTCACTTGCACATTCTGACACCATGCAGGTGCTACCATACGTTCCTGATATTGTTTAGATTTCCGTGCGTAAGAACGATTGTCGGTTTGGAATCTACTAATAGTAACACATCGTTAATATCATCTTCATCGCTGCTGTCTTCATCACTGTTGGATACGTGTATCGGTTCGTCCATATTAGTCTTTATTACTATATATAATGTAGTTATAATGCTCCATGCTGGTGGTGTGGAACATCTCCCCTGCCCGGATATCCCAGACTTGAAACTGTAATGCGACACACGTAAATCCTATTTTACCGTACAAGTAGATATTCCAGACTGAATACTGTAATGCGACACTATAATTTTATTTGAGAAGAGTAAATATTGCTACGATTTTTTGACATTGGTATTTTACGTCAGCGATATTGTCTATTTTGTACGTCTTCATTTGTTTAGGAGTGAATTTTGATAATAATATATCTATATCTCCATGTTCAATTAACATTTTTCGTGCACTTACACAACCTATGCCAACAATACCATTGCTATAATCGCAACCTACAAGAAATGCAAATTCTTTGAGCTGGGATGCTGACAGGCCAGTGATTTGTGATACCTCTGCGTGTGATGTTATCATCTTCTTTCGAGCACTATATATATTGTTAACGCCATATATCAATAAATCACTATCATCGCTGATGCATACATCATATTTCTTACTCATCTCTGCAATGGTACAATCAGCCTCTCCGGCGCATTGTACTATATCAAATATGTCTGGGTCAGCAGCGACAACAATAGCAAGAATTTTTCTCGCAGTGTGGTTATTTATTCGACAACGCACGGCTCTCTGACGATTTATATCTGTTTGTGTAAGTGGCAATTCTTCACGCTTGCGTTTATTGTTTGTGTCTGTGATTTTACTTAAATGTTCGTGGCGGCACAACTGTGTCGCTTCTTTATGTAACACATTGTCACCATCCATCACAAACGTAATTTTCTTAAATTTTGAATATTTGTATATGAGACGCTTTGCTGTAGATGTTACTACGTCATCATCCACGGGCGTACCATAAGCGATACGCATCGCCTCTCCTTTAGCATCTATCAACAATTTCATTGATTGATCTAGCTGACATTGTTTACCTACGTAAGAGTGTTTTTGTCGTAGATATTTCGTGAATCCTGTAATACCCATTATTATTTTATACTTATATGTATGCGACCGTACACGTAGAGATTCCAGACTCTACAATGTAATAATTAATATACATTCATAAATCGTATTTTACCGCTGTTTTTAAATATCTCAAACTTCTCAAACTTCGCATTACAATATTTATTTATGGGAGGTATATTATTGTTTCAATATTATGGGATTATCAATATTTCACGTATAAATCACATAATACATATCACTCGATCAAACCCATAATTACATATGTTCCACATTTTAATATATGAAGAAAATATTTGGAACAATTAGTTAGGTCATATTTTTTTATGAATAATTGTATATACGATACGTCCCATACGACTCATGGCTTTGTAGTACAATTAACGTGCCTGAGGCTCCATACTTACCTGAAAAAATAGGGTTTGTTCTGGGCATCTTTATGATTACACGGTGAAAAAAGCGTCATTCTTATCAAGTAGTTGGTTGGTAAGTTTGAGAACTTTTAAAGGAGCCGTACAAACCTTCCATAGACCGGCTTAAAAATGGATAGTTTGTTTTAATAGACATGGATTGCCTCTGAACAGAATTGATGATGAGACATCTCCTGGACAATGTCGGTACTGTAGTCACGTATGTATTCGCATAAAGCAATATTATCACGTTTAACACAGACAATATTTCTGCATGTTGCATCTGCGCCGCAACATTCTTTAACCACAAAGACAGTGTACTCCCAGGCTTCGACCATATTGAATATTGTCATAATTTTAGATTTTTCCATTGATATATGCGTCTCCAGTAAGAGCATGGGCCAATCGCGAGTGATCATCTGTACGGCTCCTTGTAGTGCAAAGAGCTCAAAGCCCTCGACGTCTAGATGTAATAATTTCACAGACGTTCCTGTTGGCAAAATTTGATCGAGCGGATAAATCTCCAGTTTCTCGGAATTCTGGGTGATCTGTTGTTTTTCTTCTTCGTGCTGATCAAACCTCAGGTGAGTGATGTCACCTTTAAAGTGTAGACTTTCACGTTTGTTGCCCAACCCAGCTTCTATAACAGTAATTCTATCTTGACCAATACTCGTGATCAGATTACAGTTCTCAGGGGATGGATCTATAGCTAATATATTGTGACCCAAGACAGACCATGGTATAGCGTTGTCTCCGATGTATGCACCAGCATCAATAATACATGATTTGTTAGAGGTGCACATTTCCGGAACATCTTGTAGAATGTCAAACATCAGTGTACGAAGCTTAGGTTCGCGAGAGGCCATAGTTGTCATGAGTTTTGAATGTGACGTAGGTATTGGAATATGTAGGCCTTCCAGTGGGAAAAATACCATCTCTAGATGGGTTCTAGATTGTGGTTGCTCAATTTTCTGGTTATATGTATGATCATCGTTCTTCTTGTTCTTCTTGTTACTACTACTGTACAGCACACTCATGGTGATTGCCCATGCAAAAATGAAGACGATAAGTATGGATAGAAGAATAACAGTTAATACGAACATGATTGTTATTTTATATTGTACATACTCTTAATATTAACAAATAATATAAATACATGTATCCACGAGAAATCTCAGCATGGGTGATTCTAAGCTTCATTGCAGTTAGTGTGATAGTACTGTCTGTGTTACTAGTCAAGCATAACAACAACAACTCACCACTATTAGAAGATTATCGTAATAAAATTCAAGAATTAGAAAAAATAATACAACAGCAAAATCAGGACAAAGAGGATGAGGAAAATGAGACATATATGGCAGCACACAAACACAATATCATCATCTCACCACATAAACTGGGACAGAAAAATACACACATCATCGCAGAGAATCATACGAAATTACGAGGGAAGATGATACCTTCTAGTATCAGTTCGAAAACCCTAATAATTCCAAAGATATTTTTTCAAAGTTATGCTTCACAGTTAGTGCCGAGAAATATGGCGTGCAATATCAATAATAATATCAATTTGAATCAAGAATGGGAGTACATGTTCTTTGACAATATCGACGCGCAGCTTTTTATGCATAAAAATTTTCCAGGCACAACAAGTGATGCATTCGACATATTATTGCCAGGAGCCTTTAAATGTGATCTGTGGCGTCTATGCGCCCTGTTTCATTATGGAGGAATATATTTAGACATCAGCATGCAGATGCTTATTACTTTCGATGAGTTGCTAGCGGATGTGATTCCCGAGTCAGGAACAATTGATTTAGTGACTGTTTTAGATCGACCGGGTGTCGACCAACACTGTATATACCAAGCATTTTTAGCTGCACCTAAGAATTCTAAAGCGGTATATTTTATAATACAAGAGGTAGTGACTAGTATCTTAACAAAACAGATGCCCGAAAACATCATGTTTCTAACTGGACCGTGTAGATTTGGTACCGCCCTCAACATGTACAAAGGTGAAACGGATAATGCACCAGCGCGCCATCAAAGAGAGCATGATACATATTTGTTGGAGCATGTAGCAGACCATATCATACATCCTATCACCAAGAAGATATATGCTATCACAAAGTATACCAACTATCTATATGATCGTACGCGTGGTTCTCATTATTCATCTCTGACTGAGCAAAATCGTATATTTATTCACAATAAGTTACCTGGCAATAAAGAAGACCGCATAATAACAACTGATATACATCATATTCGTAGTATCAGTCAGACCTGGGAAAGTCTGTATGTACCGGAAAGCGTAGCAAATGCATTCGGACTATGGACAGCTATGCATCCGAACATCAATCATATTATCGATACAGCTGTTGATAGACGGAACCTGATTGCGCAATATTTTGAAGGAGAAACACTTCAAGCTTATGATAGTATAGTGCCTGGTGCTTTTAGAGCAGACCTTTTTCGATTATGTATGCTGTATGTCTACGGAGGTATTTATGTTGATATCGATACTGCCCCATTGCATAATATCAATACGATGATGCTGGCAACTATTCCTGAGGAATGTCAGGCGGTACTTACGTTGGACCTGGGTGGAATCTCTTTTACAAACAACTTTATGATTGTTCCATGTAAATACGAATATATCGATATGTGTATTAGACATATCGTAAATAACATTTTAATGAAGAAGCCACTAGCACAACTAGATGTGTGCGGACCAGGGGCAATTACGCAGGTATGGAAATCGATGTTTGGCCCAATACCTTCGTGTGGGTATCATGAGAAAACAAAGACGTATGTTTTACGTTGCCAAGATACGCACATTCTGGATGAAAAAGGACAACACTGGATCAATGCAAAAATTGATAAATATGATAATGAGAGAATGATGTCCTCCCCAGACGCTGACTATGCAAAAAACTGGAAAAATTCCAACATTTATCGTGATACCACATTAAGCCAGATGATATAACACCGGAAATCCTATTTGACCGTACAAGTAGAGATTCCAGCCCAAATTCCTAAGCATGTGGTATTGATCTAATCACTGTTCCAGCCAGGATATGTTCTCGGCAAATCCTCCTCAAGATACACATTTTCAAGTTCCGCTTCCGCATTTGTAGATGTAGCTGGCGTCACCATGACCAACGTGGCCGATCCCATAGATCTGCTGTTTTAAAACATTACTGGCCAAGAAAAATGGGAGGAAGTTCGTTTTTTGGATTAAAATTACTGGCTGCATTCCAGTAGTTCATCTGATCCTGCAAATAGGGTTTCTCCCGAAGTTTGCTTTCGAGTTCCGACCTTGCGTGGCCAATCATTCTCGTTACGTCCGCGTTCCCGACAGTGGCATCCTCATCGAACTCTCTAGCAATTCTCCGTAGTTCCCGCTTGAAAGCTGCTTTGTTCGAGGTGAGTTCTGAAGGCAGAAAGACTGAAAACTCATTCATATTTCTTCCCTTGTGCAGCATAGTACCCAGTGGGATCGTAGTGTGTATCTGATTCCAGTCCTCATCGTCGATAAACACGAGGACAATCTCGGCTTCTTCCAGAGATCTCATTTTTCTCAGTGTATACTCTTTAAAAAAGGCTGTCGCACCTACATCCTGGTCCTCTGGTATCTCTATCCTCTCCAGGGGAGTGTTGTCAAGCGATATCTGGACCAAATTCAGGAACTCTATATCAATCTCACTCTCCAGCGACTCTAGAATGAAGCTTTTGGCCGCTTCCGTCGCGCGGAGCGTGAACTGCGCCCTGGCCTGTTAACGCTCGTCTTCAATGGCTTCTTGGAACAGATCCGACGGTAGTGACATTATTTTTTCTTTTTATTATTTTATAGCTCGGCACGCTACAAAAACTCGCGACGGATCTACGTGACCGGAGATACCAGACTCAACTGACACACGGAAATATTATCTGACCGTACAAGTAGAGATTCCAGACTGAACACTGTAATGAGACACACGGAAATCCTATTTGCCCGTACAAGAGATTCCAGACTCCACACTGTAATGCGACACACGGAAATCCGCCTCTGGCTGACCGGAGATTCCAGACTCAACACTGTAATGTGACACACGGAAATCCGCCTCTGGCTGACCGGAGATTCCAGACTCAACACTGTAATGCAACACACGGAAATCCTATTTGACCGTACAAGTAGAGATTCCAGACTCAACCGAACCGACACACGGAAATCCTATTTGACCGTACAAGTAGAGATTCCAGACTGAACATTGTAATGAGATACACGGAAATCCTATTTGAACGTACAAGTAGAGATTCCAGACTCAATACTGTAATGCGACACACGGAACTCCTATTTGACCGTACAAGTAGAGATTCCAGACTCAATACTGTAATGCGACACACGGAAATCCTATTTGACCGTACAAGTAGAGATTCCAGACTCAACACTGTTATGCGACACACGGAAATCCTATTTGACCGTACAAGTAGAGATTCCAGACTGTACAACACACGGAAATACTATTTGACCGTACAAGTAGAAATTCCAGACTGAACACTGTAATACGACACACGGAAATCTGCCTCTGGCTGACCGGAGATTCCAGACTCAACACTGTAATGCGACATACGGAAATCCTATTTGACCGTACAATTAGAGATTCCAGACTGAACACTGTAATGCGACACACGGAAATCCTATTTGACCGTACAAGTAGAGATTCCAGACTCAACACTGTAATGCGACACACGGAAATCCTATTTGACCGTACAAGTAGAGATTCCAGACTCAACACTGTAATGCAACACACGGAAATCCTATTTGACCGTACAAGTAGAGATTCCAGACTCAACACTGTAATACACCAGACTCAACACTGTAATGCAACATACGGAAATCCTATTTGACCGTACAAGTAGAGATTCCAGACTCAACACTGTAATGCAACACACGGAAATCCTATTTGACCGTACAAGTAGAGATTCCAGA
>Ga0209223_10000776_pt1 | contig 36609 bp, 25 predicted proteins | sample COG_06_FD_184750 | JGI IMG/M metagenome (GOLD analysis project Ga0209223, IMG submission 184750) | Pelagic Microbial community sample from North Sea - COGITO 998_met_06 (SPAdes) (version 2) | ecosystem: Environmental > Aquatic > Marine > Neritic zone/Coastal water | place: Helgoland, sampling...
ATATATTAATAATCAATTGCCGAATGTCATTGCAAATATAAAAAATACACACGAACAACGTGTAACACGAATAGAAGAGTTAACTACCGAACAAGATAATTTTATTCACTCGTTTTTAAGTGATAATCAGTATTTTTTTAATTCAGCAACGGATAGATTTTTTTACTATGATGGAATCCATTACCAAATTATATGTGAAGATGATATATTGCATAACATTTTAACTACGATTACAAGAGGTAAAAACCTAATGTCTTGGAAACAACGAACGAAAATTAATATTATGAAAAGAATAAAGGATACAAGCCTTATTACAAGCATACCAGAATCTAACACGATTCAAATTGTTATCGACGCATTATATCCTACATTATTTCCTACACGAAACGAAGCAAAATATTTTCTTACAATTCTTGGTGATAATATTCATCGTAAAAATTCGAATCTAATCCATTATATTAAGCCTTCATCTCGACAATTCATTAGAGAATTGAATCATGTATGTCAATTTTTAATAGGAATTAGTATCGGACAGACGTTCAAAAACAAATATCACGACCATTCATACAATGATTGTAGATTAGTCAATATTAATGATACCGTTCGGTACGAACATGTTTGGAATAAAATTATACATAACTTACCATTAGACCTTATATGTGTGGCTTCACATTATTCATTACGATATAACTCATCTGACGAATTTATAGTATCATACAGCAATGATAATGAATTATTGTTTTCAGCGTTTTATGTGAAAAACATGGATACCAATGTGCTGATTACTACTTTTGTTACAGAATACCTTGATATTAATTTACCAAATGAAACTACCGTAACTAATATTGTACCTGAGAATCATGAAGGGACTATACGTTCACCACAAATTACTTGGAAAAATATGCAGTATTTATGGAAACATTTTCTTGATACTAAGAATCTTCCACATATCATGTTTTTAAACACCTTCAAAAATTTACTCTTACAAAAACTCAATGTATATTATTCAGAAGAACAAGACTCATTTATTGGAATATGTAGCAAGCATTTACCTGCTATTCAAAAGTTTTTACATTTCTGGGATGAAACAATTGTACTTGATAGTTCTGAGTGTGATTTTGAGATTGAAGAGGTAGTTTCATTATTCAAAAAATGGTGTAATATTAATAATATTGGGAGCATTAATATGAATGATAAACAAATTATTGATTTAATACAATATTTCTTTCCAACTATTGAAATTGAACGTGATAAATACATTTCAGGCATTTGTTGTGATTTATGGGATAAACAACAAGATATTCAGACAGCATTAGACAGTATGAAAGAACTAATACGAAATAAAAACACTACTAATGGGGTAACATCTCCAGGACTAAATCATCACATTTCTATTTATGATACATATACTTATTATTGTAAGTTTTATTCATCAGGGACTTCATTAATAGTAAGTAAATCCTATTTTGAAAAATACATTTTTGATAATCTCGAAGACTATATTATTGATAACAAATTTTTATCTTATGAGTGGTACATTCTCTAAATTGTAATATGACTATAGTGATTATATTACAATTATTCTTTTTTCTCTTTCTTATTTTTACGGGTCTTCTTTCCGATTTTAACATATCCAAACTTTCCTTTCTTTGCCGAATATCCATATTTCTCTAAACGCATTTCTTTTTTTGCGGTTTTATGTTTCTTTGCTGATACAAGTCTTCCGTTTTTATTCATTAATATATCGTCTATTGTAAGACCAGCTTTTGTTTTATATGCGGTTTTATTATGTACTTGTTCTCTTGAACCAAATAATTCCTTGTATTTCTTTCCTTTTATAGTATACGTTCCATCTTCAGCGCGGACAGGACGTTTCATTGTTTTATTCTTATATACATTCTGGATATTTTTCTTTCCCGCGCCTTTGACTGGTGTATTAAAATTGAGGTTATTAACACCGAAACTATCCGAAAAATCATTATTATCCAATCCTTTGACTGGAGTAACAAAAGTGGATGTTTTAATTGCGGAATTTGGCGGAGAATAATTACTAAAACCGAATCTATTTGTCTCGGGTTTTTTTTTGTCAGGTACTTTTGGTGCTGATACTACTTCAATTACTTGAGTAGTATACCCATTCAACATATCAATATCACATAATACGATTTCTGGGTCTAAATCACTTTGAAGAGGTTGTCCTAACATTTTATTTGCTGCGTACCCACCATATCCTTTTTCACATAGATAATCTGAAAGTTCATGATCTTTTTCAGGAACAGAAAAACGTTTTTGTTCGCCTTCAATATTAAAGCCATAATTTTCATCCAATATTACTTTTATATTTTCAGGAGCATCATCATATAATTTTTGATTCGGTTTATCTATTGCGACTAACTTAAAATCTTCTTTTTTTTCTTTTGTTTCGGGAAGGTGCCATTTTAATATATGTCCGGGTGTTCCAGTTTTACATTCTAATGCATACGTTTTTGCATATTCTTCAGTTAATGAAAGGTATATGTGTTTTCCCTTTATTATTTGGCCTGGCGATGAAATGTTACAACTTCCATGATATAAAGTTGTTCCATATGGAATAATATAATATGTAATATCGTCTTCAGTAATTTTTTTAAACTTAAATTCTTGCGAATCCATTATATATTATATTATGATTTTTGTTGTGTATATCTAAAGTATAGGTTGTATCACCCGAGAATGTTATTTTTCTAAATTGCTTCATCTAAACGCGTTCTGGTAAATATTGGTGACGTAGTATGTATTTCCATTTACATCCTCTATTGTTGATGGGATTATGATACTACCTGAGCTTTTTGAAATGGAATAAAGAACGTCTTTGAAAAACTATATGTTCCATCATTAGACGTTATACGAACGCTATAACCATCAAGAGAATCATTTGTTAATACTGAATTTGTATATAGTTTATCATCTTGAATATAAAAATTATCAGTGTCATCTACGCTATATGTAAACGAGAACGAATTCACATCTTTACTACTTATTCGAGCTATTTCAGTTCCTATAGGCACATTCACAAACAATGTATATGATGATAAAAATATATCGGTCGGTCCAAACACATTTGCAAGAGTTCTATTTACACTTAATTTTGACGACTGTGAAAGCTGTGATAACCTGGTACTTTTTGTTATCATTTTGTTGTTACTTGAACTTGATATTTTGGAATTATCAGTTCTCGATACGCGGGGATTCGCACTAAACATTTTTGGCATTTTAATTGACCCCTATTATAGAATGATTAGAAAATTGAAAAGACTTAATATGTAACTGTAATAAACAAATACTCATATACTCAGTATAGTAATAATGTCTTCCAGTGCCAGTAATCTTGCTACTCAATATCAACGTAAAACTGATAAACAACATATCCTGGATAATCCAGATACGTATATCGGTTCGGTTGAAAATGTAGATTCGCAGATGTGGGTCTATGATGACGAAACAAATAAAATCGTTTTACGTGACATTGAATATATCCCAGGTCTTTACAAATTATTTGATGAAGGAATTGTAAATTGTCGAGACCATGTCATTCGCATGATTCATTCACCACTCCTTGATAAAAAATTCGTAACCTATATTGAAACCAGCATTGACGATGATGGAACTATTACTATGACAAATGACGGTAATGGAATTGATATCGCTAAACATCCAGAGTATAATCTCTGGATTCCTGAAATGGTTTTCGGTCACTTACGTACATCAACAAACTATAACAAAGATGAAAAACGAATTGTTGGTGGTAAGAATGGGTTTGGATTCAAATTAGTTTTGATTTGGTCTTTGTATGGACGTGTTGAAACTATCGACCATACACGTGGTCTGAAGTACGTCCAAGAATACAGTGACAATCTGGATACTATCTCGCCACCGATAATTACAAAGGTTCCTAAGACAACAAAACCCTATACAAAGGTTTCATTTCGCCCGGATTATGCTCGTTTAGGCGTTCAAGGATTAACACATGATATGCTTATGCTATTGAAGAAGCGCGTGTATGATATTGGTGCAGTAACAGACCATTCTGTCAAGAAAATCAAAGTAATGTGTAATAATGATGTCATTCCAGTGAAGAACTTTCAACAATATATTGATTTATATATTGGTGGTAAGGATACTTCCAAGCGTGTATACGAAAGTAAAGATGAACGGTGGGAATATGCGGTAGCACTTTCACCTACACATGAATTTACTCATGTCTCGTTTGTAAATGGTATTTGTACTTTCAAAGGTGGTAAGCATGTGGATTATATTACCAGTCAGATTACTCGTAAGTTATGCGATTACATTGAAAAGAAAAAGAAAATTAAAGTAAATCAATCCGCAATTAAGGAACAGTTGATATTATTTGTTCGTTGCGATATCGTCAATCCTTCATTCGATAGTCAAACAAAAGATTATATGAATACTCCATTTGCTAAGTTCGGTTCATCTTGTACGGTATCGGATGGCTTTATTGAACGTGTAGCTAAGATGGGAGTTATGGATACAGCTTGTTCGCTCACTGAAGCGAAAGACAATAAACTTGCTAAGAAAACAGATGGTTCAAAGACAAAATCAGTACGTGGTATTACTAATTTCATTGATGCTAACTTTGGGGGAACCGCACAATCTAAAGACTGTGTTCTTATTTTATGCGAGGGACTTAGTGCTATGTCTGGTATTGTATCCGGGTTGTCGGCAGAAGACAGAAACACAATTGGTATTTATCCATTGAAGGGTAAGTTATTAAATGTTCGTGGAGAGCAAATCAAGAAAATTAGCGAAAACAAAGAAATCAACGATATTAAAAAGATTCTCGGATTGGAAACCGGTAAGGAATACGAATCAATTGATGAGGTAAATAAGTATTTGCGATATGGTAAGATAATGTATATGACAGATCAAGATTTAGATGGGTCACATATCAAGGGACTTTGTATTAATCTCTTTCATAGTGAGTGGGCGTCATTGGTGAAGATTCCGGGCTTCATTTCATTTATGAATACCCCTATTCTTCGTGCCAAAAAGGGAACTCAAGTCAAATTATTTTACAATGATGGTGAATATAATCAATGGAAAAACACATTTGAAAACGGAGTTCCCAATGGATGGACTGTAAAGTATTTTAAGGGTCTTGGTACATCTACATCTGCGGAGTTCAAAGAATACTTCGCTAACAAGAAGATTGTTGACTTTGTTTATTCAGGACAACGTAGTGATGATACCATTGATAAGATTTTCAATAAAAAGAGAGCTGATGACCGTAAGAAGTGGTTAGAGAATTATGATAAAGATTCTTATCTTGATACAAGCAATCCATCAGTTCAATACGAGCAGTTTATTGATAATGAGATGATTCATTTCAGTACATATGATTGTGCTCGTTCTATCCCAAACATGGTAGATGGCTTGAAAATCTCACTTAGAAAAATCCTATTCTCGGCATTCAAGCGTAAGTTAACTTCAGAAATTAAAGTAGCACAATTTTCAGGATATGTATCAGAACATAGTGCGTATCATCATGGTGAAGCAAGTTTGAATGGAGCTATTGTCAATATGGCACAAAACTTTGTGGGCTCTAATAATATCAATCTCCTTGAACCAAACGGACAATTTGGTACCAGGTTACATGGCGGTGATGATAGTGCTTCAGAGAGATATATCTTCACTATGTTAAATTCACTCACACGTTCGCTCTTTCCTGATGCGGATGACTCTGTATTGAGTTATCAAAATGATGATGGTACAATTGTAGAACCCGATTACTATGTTCCTATTATTCCATTCGCACTAATTAATGGTATATCAGGTATTGGTACAGGTTTCTCTTGTAGCATCGCTCCTTACAATCCAAGCACTATTATTAATTATTTGAAAGACAAACTAAATAAAAAGGACGTTAGTACGATTGAATTCCTACCCTATTATGAAGGGTTTAAAGGATCCGTCAGTAAAATAGCAGACCAGAAATATCTTATCAAGGGGGTGTACGAGAAGATCGCCGATGACAAGGTACGTATTACAGAATTACCAGTAGGCACTTGGACTATGCCATATACATCATTCCTTGAATCACTTGTTGATGGAGTTACTGATAAAAATGGTAAGAAATCCAGTCCATTACTTCGCGACTTCACATCGATTTCTACAGAAGTAACAGTTGACTTTACAGTTGTCTTTCCACGTGGCAAGTTAGCACAGTTGGAAGGAGAGATTGATGCGAACAACTGTAATGGGGTAGAAAAGCTATTAAGATTATCTACTACTGTAAGCACTACAAATATGCATATGTTTAATTCAGAATGTAAGCTTCATAAATACGCATCTCCAGAAGAGATTATTGATGATTTCTACGGAGTTCGTATTGGGATCTACCATAAGAGAAAGGCATATCTAATCGCTGAAATGGAGAAGAAATTGGTGCGTCTATCTAATAGGGCGAAGTATATTCAAGAAACCTTAGCTGGAACAGTTGATTTGAGACGTAAGAAATCAGACCAAGTCACAGAACTTCTAACAAAAAAGCAATACGCAACTATTGATGGTGATTTCAAATATCTCATTAAGATGCCTATGGATTCAGTGACGGAAGAAAATGTTACAAGTATCATGAAAGAAAAGGAAACAACTGAAACTGAGTTAGATACTCTTAAGAAAACAACTGTTGAAAGAATGTGGTTAGGTGAGTTAAATACATTAGAAAAAGAGTACGCTAAGTACAAGACAAAGCGAGAAAAAATACAAATTGGCGAAGGTACCAAAGCAAAATCACAAGCAGTCACTAAGAAGAAGGTTGTTGTCGTAAAGAAAAAGTAAAACTATATGATTCACCAACAATAAACTATATTTATTTATCATTTTTTTTTTTTTCGTAGTTTTTAGTCGGTGTAAATATGTGAAACGATTTATGTATATCAGACTTAACATTACGCATATGAATATGTTCGTCATTCCAACAACTCGTACATTGGCTGATACTTAAATTCCATAATGGAATTATTTCTGGTAAGATACCATTAAATATAGTTTCGGCTCTATTTTTGTGATAATCAGATGTGGTTATCACAAAATTCAGCATTTCGCCGTTATTTGATAAATTATCATGAATCCATTTTTTTAAGTATGCAAAATTTTCCGCAGTATTTTTTGCTTTGTCATCTAAAATGATTTCAATATCTTTATTTTTTATTGTATTTGCCATTCTGGATGCTTCGGATACTTCATTTGATAATATTGCGTTTTTTACCCCACCAGAGAGATATAATTTAATATTATTATCAGAATTATTGATAAACTCATTTGCAGCATTAATTCTTTCTTGTTGTATCATATTATCAGAACACCCTAATACAATTAGTATAGTTGTTAAACCTCCATAAACCATAGAAATCATAAGTAAACATATCATACTTATTTTAGTAAAATGAACCATCTTCTAATAAATGAATGACTCGGGTATATTCAACGTGGTAATGTGTCGTATTTTGTTGTTCCTGTGTTAATCAGGACAGTAATTATTGTTATATTGTAGTGAAACAATAAAAATATCAATTTTATTTGGAGTATAGTCTAATTATAACATTGTTGTTTCAAATATTTTACTGGTTACCAAATATGGGTCACAGTTAGAACTTGGACGTCTGTCTTCAAAATATCCCTTCTTGTTTTTGACATTCGCATTTCCAATTCTTATAGACGCCCCTCTATTTGCGGTTCCAGATGTAAATTTATCATATGACGCAGTCTCATTTTTTCCTGTCATTCTTTTTTCATTACCACTTCCATATACGTTCATATGTTCTTTGTGTTTTTTTGATAATTTTTCAATAGCATCATTGATATAATGTAATCCATTCTGTTCTTGAGTACCTTCACGCATTTGTTTCGTACTATAATTGGTATGACATCCTGAACCATTCCAATCACCTGATAACGGTTTGGGTTCTATATTTATGATTACATTATGGATTTCTGCTACTTTTTGTAACAGATATCTGGCTATCCATAAATTATCACCCATTTCAATGCCTTCACAAGGTCCGATTTGATATTCCCATTGCCCGGGAGCCACTTCAGCATTAATACCGGATATAGTAACACCATAATTTATACATTCCATCATGTGTTCTTCTGCTATTTTACGTCCAAATGCGTTTTCAGTACCTACACTACAATAATATTGCCCTTGTGTTTTCTTTTCGTCATATCCTAATGGTTTGTTTGTCATTGGGTCTATTATAAAATATTCTTGTTCCATACCAAACCATGGGGTAGCTTCTAATTTTTTATTAAATATTTCGGTCGCATTGTAACGATTGTTTGTTTGCAATATTTCACCCTTTGGGGTGTAGGTATCACATAATACTAATATATGAAATTTGTCTTTTTTTGACGAAAACATCCGTTGTGGTTTTATTATTACTTCTGAATCTTCACCTGAACTTTGGTTTGTTGAACTACCGTCATAATTCCATTCGGGAATATTCGTTATACTATCGATATATTCGTTATACATTACTTTTATTTTTGAACGTAAGTTATAATTATTATCTATCCACACATATTCTAATCGCGTAATCAACATGAATATATAATATAGAATTGTTTGTTTATGTTTTTTCATAACTAACTATAGAAAATTGATATGTGATTGATAACCTATATTTATGTAAAATATTTCAAAATGGAAGAATTGTTATTCAAAGGCTTTCTTTACAAGTTTACATTACTGGCAAATAGGGAATTTACTGGCAGATTCGACAAGATCGCATATCCATGTAAAACCTTATTCGTTACTGAATATACGGACGGAAATGGATGTGTTCCAGGGATAAGAACATTACCATTTATGTGGGTAAAAAAAATAGAACTGATTGAAGAAAATAATGAAATTGAAACTATACAAATAGATGCAGTCCCAAATACAACAACCCGTACGCGTACCAAACCACCTAAGATGGTGAATAACTTTATAGCATAATCACCAAGGGTGTAAAAATTGATTTATATATATTTTTTTTGGAATAACAATAATAATATATAAATAACTTTCAAAGTTAAAATGGAAGAAAAACGATGGGGTTTCCCTAACGAGAACGACACCGATCGTATTCAAAAATTGTATTATGATGTAAATATTAATACAATTTTCAATAGAACGAAATTGCGAAATCTTAAAAACAAATTTGTTAAATATGTGAAGTTTATAACAAAATTTAAGCAAAAGGTTGTAGACCCGGAAATTCATACATATCAAAAAATACAAGATGATGCATATCAAACTATCAACGAGCGCCGAGTTGATGACGCATTGCAGACTTCTTTTACAAATGAAGATGTAGAAAAAGGACAAGCATTATTTGAAATATTTAATGATGCAAAAGACGACTGCGATAAAGTGAAATATTACTCACTCTATTGGGCGGATTCAATCGAGCATATTTATAATAAAATAAATGAAATCAAAACTCACCAAAAGAAACTCAAACATTATAAAAAATGTTCTCATTGCGAAAACATGAATATAGTTACAAATTGTGGCTGTAAATCAAACCATAAATTATGTTCTGATTGTAGTGATGATATAACAGAATGTCCTGTATGTGAAGAAGATTTGGGTTTACAATATTGCGCCATTTGTATGGAAAATAAAAAGAAAATAGTAGAAACAGGATGTGAAAATAAACATCAAACATGTAAACAATGTTTGGATAAAATAATAGGAAAGAACAATTTATGTCCGTTTTGTCGTGATTATTGTAGTAAAGAACCGGTAGATCCACACCCAGCTTCGTATTATCTGATGAATAATGGAGAAGATATACGAGATGTGTGGCAAGATATGGCAGACGATATGAGGGAAAGGTAGGAGGCGATGATAGCATTATAGCGACTAAAAAAAATGAGACAAACTAATTTGAAAATATAATAACTTTATCTCTTACGTGACCTGCTTTTTCTGTTTTTTGTTTTTTTCGTTTTTTTATTTTTTTTCGTTTTTTTTCGTTTTGTTTTGGTTTTTCCACCACCAAGATAATCTCCAATTTTTTTTTTAAAATAAGGATGTAAACGTTGTTTACCATATGGTTTATCTACACGTTTATTTTCTATCACGAAATCTAAATTTCGTTTGTCTTGTTGATTTATTGGATGTTGTTCTAATAATTTTATAATTTCTTCGTGATTGGATTTTGTTGCGATGTCAAGTGCGGTTTCCCCGGATTTATTTTTTATATTAATATCAATCTTATCTTGTCTAAGTAATAGTTTACATATTTCAACATCCTTCTTTGTTTTATGTGTCGCAGTATACCCACCAATATCGTCATAGTTATTACTACTAAGTAGCATCAATGCGGTATAACCACTTCCATCCTGCGCATTCACATCAGCACCTTTAGTTAGTAATAATTTTACCATTTCTGGTAGCTGTTTCATAACTGCTACCATGAGAGCAGTATATTCATTATCGTCATTATCGTCATATTCATTATCGTCATCATTATAATTATAACGCAATTTTTCGTTTATATCAGCACCGTTATCTATTAATCGTGTTACTTCTTCTATTTTGTTTTCATAAGTTGCTTGTAATAGTGCTGTTTTACTAACAGGATAAGGTATATCCATTATATATTGGATTGAGAAAATAAATAATGGAATTGTTTTTCTTTCCGGCCAGTGTATTTTTAACAAATTCGTTTTCTACATAAAACACAACAATCTCCTGTATGTTTGTTGTGTTTTATATTGTTTGTGAAACAGACCGCACAAACTTTATGTCCGCATCTTGGTATTACATAATTTGATTCTTCAAATACACACAAACATACGGGACATGTTTCTGGTTCAGGTGCTGTTTCTGTCATTACTTTAATTGTTTCATTACATTTTGATATAGTATTATTGATATCGTTGGTAGCTTCATTGTAATAGTTCTCATTATATAAAATGTTATTTTCAATATTCTCATCAATCTTCGGATATTGTTGTTTAAACATTAATATTTCATTATAGGATGTTTGTTTGAATTGGCTCGGATACTGATTATGATGAATGAAATTATCTAAATCATTCTTCATTTGTAACTCTTGAAAGAACTGATCTAATTCTTCGTCTGGCATTTTTGAATTGTGCTAATAGTAAGCATGTATTAGGTTATACTTATTTACAACGGTAAAAAGTTTTCAATTTTTATGTATGTTCGTTTGAATATTATCTCATACTATTACATAAAATGGTATATAGTGGTGCTAAACGTAGTAGTCAAATGACAAGTTATATGAATGGGGATTTTGGTGGAGGACCAATCAAGGCGGGTTTACCTTACATGGTAGGCAGAACATCAGCCGTTAGTTACGCCTTTAGACAGACTTCACAAAATCTTACAGTTTTGAAAGGACGTAAATATATGCTTAATAAAGTTTTACAGTTAGCAATTACAGCTCTCGCATCTAAACAACTTATTGCTGATTCCGCAGTAATTACATTGACGAATGCTGATAATACGTTACTTGGTAAATATAATGCGGCTATTGCTTTATATGGCGATGGAACACAATTTGATGACAATACTGATATTAATGCGGCGTTAGCTGGTCTAACCAGCCCAGCTGACGATGCGAAAATTACTGCTCTTAACGAGATTATTACAGCAAGAGACGCACAAAATAATGCTATTGTCGCATTAAACCAAGCGAATCAAGAATTATCTCAATCACAATTAGAAAAAGACGCAGCGCAAACAGATTATGATAATGCATAAATGATTTTACTCAAAAAAAAATACACTATTTACAAATGTATTTTTTCGAATGTCTAATTTACCTTATTAGCAACTAATTCGTCTTCTACGAACATTCTTTTTTAAGAACTTATAAATTATTAAATGGTCGTAATTTATAAATTTATTATCTATCTTAGTAAAACATCCTTTACAAATTACCCTTGTTGTATTAAACTTGTATGGAAATGTAAATTGACACCTTTTTTGTTTGCATACTCCATTTCCACATTTATCGCATTCATATGTTATTTTGTTTATATCACACTCATTGCATGTTTCGTTCTCGGCGATGCAGTCTAACGACTTACTGCGTTGGCTTATTAAATTAATTTTATAGCTCATCTTGATTCATTTGTTTCTATTACTTTCATGTGAAAAAGGTTTTCAATTTTACATACAAAAAAATTGATATAGCAGTATGGTCTTACTATTATGTAAACTCATGGAACAACATATCGCATTAAAACTACTTTTAGACAGCTCTGTACCAAATACTATTCATAATGAAAAAATATTGGCATGCGATACACTAAAAGACGCACATATATACTGTAAATTAAATAATTTGTCAGGTCAGTTCACTGGACCCGTGTTAGAAAAATATATACAAAAAAAATACAATATGACTAAAAATAACGCGTCTTTGTGTAATGGTGATTTACAATGTGATGACGCGAATTATGAAATAAAAGCTTCGAATGGAGGAAAAGAAAATAATAAATTCAACTACGTTCAGTTACGTATGAACCATAATTGTGAATACATATTGACAGCATACTATATCTGTTATCATAACTTAGAAAATCTGGGCGAACTATTTATATTCAAACTTAACAAAGAAAATTTAAAGTCACTTATTGTAAATTATGGTGGGTACGCTCACGGAACAATTGGAGAACTTGGCAAAATAACGATTGAGGATCTAAATGACGTTACCAATCAAAAAGAATACGCGATTCGTCCAAAATATGGAGACAAATGTTGGAACGAATTATTAGAGTTCAGAATTAAAGACATTTGAGTATAAACTAACTAACTCGCCCTTTCCCATTGAATTTTGCCTTGCTGTATTTACACTATTTGAATAATCTAATTTTTCAAATCGTTCTATCAACTCTTTTTTATCTATATTTACTTTGAACCAATGCCAGCTTTTTGGTCGTAGTTCATTTAAACCCGTTGTTCGTATTTCGCCTATCTTACCACCATAAGCACGCATCGCAAAATCGGCACCCGAAGGAGGGGTGGGTTGTCCTTTATCGTCAAGTGGTCCAAATTTTAAAAATTCCCAATCCGCATGTGTCACCGATAATTCTGTAATTTGTCTTTTTGTATCTTTTTTTTCCCATATTTGAAAACAACATTTTACCGTCATTGGAGGTGAGAAACTACAAGGACTGGTTGGTATATCCTCGTCATATACCAAATGAAACGAGGTATTCAGTTTATTTTGAACGCTTATTTTTCGGAATGTTCTCGGAATTATAAATGCTATTACATTCGCCCATTTCGCAGAATGATTAAAGAACTTTATTGCTACTGAACTAACTCTACCGAATGGAGGATTACCCAGTACCAAGATGTTTGATGAGGTTGTTGGTGGAGAATAATCGAAGAAATCTTGTTTAATTATATTTGGTTGTTCGGGTGATATGTCAATGCCTATTTTATTATTACTTGGTATTTGGTTTAAAAAGCTACCATTTCCAGCACTGGGTTCTACAATTAAATCATACTTCGCAATATCACATAGTTCATCTACTTTGTCAATACATTGTTTCGCAATTGTTGGTATTGTATAAAACTTGTCAAGACCTTCTTCACGAACGTTTTTTACAGTATTGTTTTTCATTTTAGTTAAATACATCTATATTTATATGTTTAAATCAATTTTACAAGTATAGGTTATCTTACATTACGGGTGTTAGTATCACACTCATTGCGTGTTTCTTTGTCAGTGAAGCAGTCTACATAATTGCTTCGTGGGGTTATTAAATTATGTTTATAGCTCATATTGGCTGGGTATCCAGTTTAGTTTAGTTTGAATATGTATAAAATTGATTATATTTTAAATATACTACACCATGTAAACTATAATTAAAATAATGAACGGAATTGAATTATTTGAACGTATACAACAAGTTTCTACTTTTGACGAACTTTTACAACCTGTAAATGGTAAAACAAAGGCAGAAACGCAATCTAAAAGAGGTAATGTATTTGAAAAAGTATGGGATATTATCATTAAATTTGGATTTTATTCCATCTTACCAAATGATATTTACGACCATTATGAAGGAAATATTAATACTTGTAAATTAAAAAAAGTGGCGGATTTAGAAATTTACTTACGAGATATATCTGTATTTAGCAAAGGAAAAGGAGGTTCAAGTGATATTACTTTACAAAATAAAAATAATGGGAAATGGGTTTTTATGTCTTCCAAGTTTTACTTAGATGATAGTAAAAAATCTATTGATAATTACGATGTTGAGAAAATTTTAGCAATTGTAAAACAACACTCACATAAATATAAAGAATGTGATATTTATCTTGTTGTGAATAATAAACAAAAAGTAATGAATATAATCACTTCAAGTCAAGCAACAAACAATTATATAAAAGAAAATATCCATCACATTTTAGATTTGGAAGATTTAGAAATATGTTTTCAAAATCTCAAACGCTCTATACAATACATTACAATTAATGAAGTGAATTCTAAATTTTGTAATGAGAAAGTTCCTTTACAACAGCGTTTTCATCAAGACTTAATTACATATAAACAAATGGAAAGAATTGATGAAGGAAAAAAGGAATTATTATTAGGAGCAAAAGCGAGGTCTGGAAAAACCTATTGTGTTGGCGGTTTGTTTATTAAATACCATAAAAAATATTTAACCTTAAATGGATTGATTATTACACCAGCACCAACAGAAACATTATCACAATTCACAGATGATTTATTTCATAAGTTTATAGATTTTAATGGAATAAATATTGTTGAAATTAAAAAAGGAACTGATTTTGAAACGATGGTTCTTCAAGGAAATAATATTATTATTGTAAGCAAACAATTATTAGATGATTATGTATGTGAAAAAAAAGTTGAGGCAGTACAACAACTCAAATTGGATTTTATCGTGTTTGATGAGAACCATTTTCACGGAACAACATTAATGTCTAAAAATATTTTACAATCGTACTCATCTTCAAAAACTATAAAATTATATTTAACAGCGACGTACACAAAACCTTTAGGTGAATGGAATATTCCATTGGAATGCCAGTTTTATTGGGATATTGAAGACGAACAACTGTGTAAAAAACGAGATATTCAAGGATTAGTAGAAAAGCATGGAGAAGATGTATTGTCATTCTTAACCGAAGAAAATAAAGAACAATTATTATGTATTTATGATAAAATGCCAGATTTACACATTATTACAAATATGATGGACGGAGAAAGATATAAATCAATCAAGGAACAAATAAAAGACACTTCGTATGGATTTTCCAATGGAACACTTTTAAGTGGAAATTACCCAAATGAAGTAGATGCGATGTTGCGTTATATTACTGGAAGCAAAAAGGAAAAAGATTATCCTGAAAAAGATTTATCTATATTTGGAAGAATAAAAAGACTTGCGATTGAGAAGAATAGCAGAACACAATTGAATAATGGAGATTTTACAAGTCAATTATGGTTCTTACCTTTTGGGATAAATATGAAGATTGATAAAGTAAGCGAACATTTGAAAGATAGAATGGGAAAAAATAGTATCCTTAAAAATTATGAAATAAAAATTGTGAATTCCAAGAAAGACTATAAATTGAAAGACATCAAGGAAGAAATAAAAAATTGGGAATTGAAGGCAAAAGACGAGGGCAAAGATGGTTTGATATTATTGGCGGGAAATCAATTGACGTTGGGAATTACATTACCATTTGTAGATGTGGTGTTCCTAATGAATGATATTGTTTCAAGTGATAAAATTATTCAAATGATGTATCGTTGTATGACTGAAAGTATTAATAATAGCGATAATGATAAAATAAATAGTGGAATGAAGAAAATGGGATTTGTAGTGGATTTGAATATTTCCAGAGTTCTAAATACTTGTTTGGATTATAATGTGTATAAAAAAGATTTGAATGTAGAACAGAAAATATCCTATTTGGTAGAAAATAATTTAATAAATATTGATAGTGATTTATTTCAAGGAAAAGAGAACAAGACAAAATTAGTTGAAAAACTTTTACACATTTGGAAAGCAGACCCAGTTCATAACTTACAAATATTATTGAAGAAGATTGAGGACAGTATCGTTGATATGGATACAAAAGACCAAAAAATGATGAACCAGTATTTTACCAGTTCTATTGGTGATGAGAAAGTAAATGTAAAAGTTCAGTTTGACGAAGAAAGTGAAGAAGCATTACCAACTGGAAAAGAAACAATAAAACAAGATGGAGGAGATAAAGATACAGAAGACACAGAAGACACAGAAGACACAGAAGATACTGATATTTCCCTTACCAAAGATGTATTACCATTTATTATTCCATTGATTTGTATTTTGACGATGAATACAGAACATAAAGATATTTTAGAAATGTTAAATGTGATTAAGACCAGTCCATCATTATTGAGTGTATTTCAAGACCAGTCATTTATCTGGTGGAATAAACCAGACATTATCAAGTTGATTGAAGCGATTGTAGGAAAATATATTAGAAAGAACTCTTGTATATACAATATATCACTGCAATTTAAGATGTCTTTACAAAGTTTAATAGATAAACCAACCGAATTATTGGAACTAATTGATAGTTGTTTGAAACCAAAGCAAAAAGAGAAGCAAGAAAACGGCGAAGTATTTACTCCTATGCGTTTAGTATTTGAAATGTTAGATAATTTAGATAAACATTATATTAAGGAACATGGAAAAAGTATATTTACCGAACCGACTTTCAAATGGTTTGACCCAGCATCTGGTATGGGTAATTTTCCAGTAGCGGTTTATTTGAAATTGATGGAAGGATTAAAAATGCAAATACCAAATGACGAAGAACGCAAAAAACATATACTAGAAAATATGTTGTATATGAGTGAAATAAACAAGAAAAATGTATTTATTAGTCATCAAATATTCAATATGAATAATCAGTACAAGATGAATATTTACGAAGGCGATACATTAGAGTTAAATGTTGTTAGCGAATGGGGAGTTGTACCCAATAGTTTTGATGTGATTTTAGGGAATCCGCCATATAATAAAGGTGGTATTCGTTCACATACTGGAAAGCAGTTGGGAGAGAAGAACGAAACCATCTGGACCAAGTTTATTGAAAAATCGTTTGAATGGTTGAAACCATCTGGGTTTTTAGTATTTATTAATCCATTGAGTTGGTTAAAGAAAAGTCATTCACTACATAACGAAATGTTGGAGAAACATATTGTTTGGTTGAAATTGTGGGATAATATTAAGAGTTTAGCAACCATAAATGGTAAAATTCCAATCTCATTATTTATACTACAAAACACACCAAACACAACGAATCAAAAAACCGATATTATTAGTGAAATACAAAGTAAAAAACTCACAACAACATCAACCGAATATCTCAATCCAAAATATTCTATTCCATTAGCGTTCCATAGCATATTCAACAAACTGGTTGGTTTTATTGAAACGAGAAATCTACAATTGGAATACAAAACCAAAACCATAAAATCATCTGGAACAAAGGCAAAAATACCAACAGAATATACATTAGAAGATATGTGGGCGGTTGATACATATACCATCAAAGAAGGGTTAATGGTCAAAAAAGCAACAGAACAACACCCAGACGCAAATAAACGCAAACTTATTATTTCAAACAAAGCAAGTTTTACAGGGGCATTTATCGATGAAGGAAAACTTGGATTGACTGGAAATCACAAGTTCTACATTTTAGGCGAACATTTAGAACTCGTTAAAAAAATGTTGGATTTTAAAATTATCAATATCATAGGGCATTACACAAAATACGGACAAGACTTTTTAGATAATGAAGCATTCAAATATTTTCCAGACATTCGTAAATTGGGAATTGCTAATATTACAGAAGATGAATTTTACAAGTTGTTAGAATTAACCCGCGAAGAAATCAACCAAATACAAAATGTAGTCAAACCAATAGGAAAAAGTAAAATATCGAGAACATAGAAAATAGTTAAAACTCAACTTCTAAAATTCCGTTCTAAAGGTGTATGTATCCGTCGAGATTCAACCGCAGAATAATAATAAATATGATGTCGTTGAATTATTACTTGAACGCCGTTTTTGACGGCAAAAAATAAATGTAAAAATAAAAATTGATATATATATAGTAGTAGATGGCAACACGAAAATATCATAGAAAAACTCGTTCAAAAAACAAGAATGTGCAAAATGCCTTATGTAGGACATTATTATGAAGACCCCAGCGCGAAATTATGGGACGGCGTTTATAAAAATAATTATAAAAAGGTTGAAGAAGCATTTAATGAAGGTGCTGATGTAAATATGAAAAACGACAATGGAGTGTGGTTTTTATTAGTTGCTTCAGGACATGGAAATGCAAGAATGGTTAATTTATTGCTTGAAAACGGTATTGATGTAAATATAACAGACGATTACGATTATAATAATAATAATACGGCTCTTTCAACAGCAGTGATAAATGCAAAATATGATGTCGTTGAATTATTAATTGAAAAGGGTGCTGATATAAACAAAGAGAATAACAAGGGTGATACACCACTTATACACGCAATTAGATTTAAAAATTACGACATGGTTCAATTATTATTAGAACACCCATATATTAATATTGAACATTATGTAGATACTATATTCAACCAACTTCGTGTGGTAGAAGAACTGACATGGATTCCTTATTTGATAGAAAAATACATAGAAATGAAAAATCAAATAAAAAAGCAAAAAGACGATAATATAGAAGAATTATCAAATTATACACGACCCAATATATCATCACTTAAAACTATGGCATATCATTCATCTCCAACTGATGTAGATACTATATTCAATCTACAACTTTTAGGAATGAATAGACCTTATGGAAAACTTGGCGGAAAAAGAAGAACATTAAAGTCCAAAAGATCCATGGCATTTTAAATCTTCAAGGGTGTAAAGTTCAAAAGACCCAAAAAACAAATAAAACTCGGACAAGGAGTTCAAAGAAACATCGGACAAGGGTGTAAATAAACCTCGGAGGATGTCCGAACAACAAGATACAATTATAGAGCTATCCAAGATTATTGGTTCATATACTACTAATTCTTAAATTAAATAGTTTTACGCTAAAAAAGTAAAAAATAATACCAAAAAGAAATGGCTATGATTTGAAAAAAAGGACATTTATAAAATGTCCTTTTTTGATATGGCCGAGATAGTTTTGTTTTAATATGTTTCTAAAATGCGATTGTGAGGATATCGCAGTATTTTTGGAATTTATGGTGAAAATTGTATTAGCATACATTTTTAGGTATATTAATGCGGAGGATGTTTAGGGGTAAAATATATCCTTAATATATAGGATTTACGAGGATGGAACCCCCAAGTAAAGCCCCCACTGAATTTATATGTAATGAATGTAACTTTAAATGCTGTAATAAAAAAGATTACAATAGACATTTAAACACAGCAAAACATATAACGAGGATAAATAGGATTAAAAATACCCATAATACCCTTGATGGATTTTATTGTGAATGTGGAAAGCATTATAAATATAAGCGTGGTTTATGGAACCACAAACGGAAGTGTAAAGGAGTAGTACACGAGCAAACCCCAGTCCCACCCCCAGTAGATTCCTCATTGGTAATAGAGTTATTGAAACAGAACCAAGAATTCAAGGAATTGATGATAGAGCAACATAAGCGAATGACGGAACAGCAAGATACAATTATAGAGTTATCAAAGAACGCAGGAAATACAACAAACAACAACAACACAATCAACAATACAACGAACAACAACAAGTTCAACCTGAATGTATTTTTGAACGAGACGTGCAAGGATGCTATAAATCTAAACGATTTCATTCAATCAATCGTATTGTCGGTAAATGATTTTATTAATACAGGAGAAGTAGGTTATGTAAGAGGAATATCAGATATCATGTTAGAGCGTATCCGCGATATGCATCCCCACGTGAGACCAATCCACTGTACGGATTTAAAACGAGAAACGGTATATGTAAAGGATTCTGACGTATGGGCGAAGGAAGATGAAACAAAAAAGCATTTAAGAAAGGCAGTCCGTATAGTAGCGAATAAGAACAAAGCCCAAGTGCATCCATGGATAGCTGAAAACCCTAAGTACGATATATTAGATACACCAGAATGTGATAAATTCTTTGAATATTCCAAAGCATCGTTGGGTGGGTATGGTAAAGAAGAAGACGAAAAGTTCGAAAAGAAAATAATCAACAATATCCTAAAGGAAACGATAATAGATAAAAATCAAATAACAAATGAGTAAAATATAATATGATCGAGAACAAATTATATTTTGGTAAATTTACACGAATTTCCTTTGTTCGAGTTGTTTGAAATCGCGATCATGATTGCGCGGTAATTCAAGTGGAACAACAAGAGTGCTTTGGTCTTGGCAATATTTCATGTAGCTCATGGAAGAACTGTATACGGAAGGGATAGCGTAATCTAAAACAAGTTGATTTAGGCGTTCAACTTGACCGGTGATGTCGTCTTCACGGTGTTCTGAGTGTTGTAAATAAATACTACGCATGATAATTTTGAGTGTGTCTATATTTTGAGGTGGGATAACAAATTTGTTTTGAGAGGCTTTATATACGCCAGCTCTAAGTGCGTTTTGTATAATTTGAATATTACCAGCAGAAAAATAGACTTGTGCGAGAACATTGTCTTCAATATCTCCGCCGAGTGCTTCACGATATTCAGTAGATGCGTTTTTAATGGCGATTTTCTCTTGCATTTTGAATACAGCATCTGGTGAAGGTGGTTCAGCAATATTTATTCGTCCATTATATCGGGCAGCATTAAGAATTTTATCAACTTTAATGATACTATCGGGAGTTAAATTATAATCCATTTTGTTTTATATAATTGGTATATATTTTCATAGATAAAATAAACGGCATTGAGAACCAACTCACTAAATATATTTAGTGGGTCGCAAATAAAATGTATAGAATAGTGTATACAATGGATAATTTTTACATGATAGTAATAATAGTGGCAATAATCGCCTTAATAGGGGTGCTAACTTATGTTGGTATGATAATGGCTTATGGTGAAGGAACTGAAGTATATCCTCCCCAAAGCACAACCTGCCCTGATTATTGGGTAATAGATGAGAATAAAAAGTGTAAAATCCCAAACGATGGCGATAAAAACACAGGTTCATTATATGAAAGTGGATTGCTAAGTGATAGTGCGAAACAGACTATTGGGTTTGATACTGCTAACTCTACTGTTGATTTCGCACATGATGATTGGAAAGCATCCGGACAACCCATTTGTGCTAAACAAAATTGGGCTAAAACCCATGATGTAGTATGGGATGGTATATCAAATTATAATGATTGTTAAATAAGAAACCGTTTTATTTCATAGTGTATTATGAAATAAATTAGATAGTAAAGTTGATAACGCGTTGTTGTTCCATAGAGGAATAATCAAGGTTATCTAAAGAAACGACATTCTGGTATAAAGTATGTATTGGGAATGTTTTTTTGGTTGGCTGTGTTACAATTTCCATAATTCCGTATTTCAATCGTTGTATGGTCTTCAATTCCCGTTTGATTTCATTGACTCTTAAATCCATAGCCGTCTTTAAAAACTCTCTATTGTTCGTTTTTTTATATTCATCCATCAATTGTTTACTTTTTTCAATGTGTGTAAATAATTTTTCTTGAGCGGTAATTAATGCCTTTTTTGTTTCAGGATTATTATATAATTCGGTATGTTTTTCAAGATATGATTTATATGAATTCTCGTTTTCAATGTATAATTCCAGGGTTTTCTTATATAATTCAACATTATCTTCACTTGAAACGTAATCAAATAAATCGTTAAGCTTTTCTATGTCTATAATTTCTCGTGTTTTTTCAAAATCATCCTTTGTTAAATCGAACATATCTTTAAAATGCAATAAGAAACCAGTAAATATTTCGACATTAAGATTGCACGGATTTCGTGTATCACCACAAATAGCTTTGTATAGGTTCTCGTCTTTTGTGAATATCGTTCCAACTTTTCTTTTACATTTGATACATTCAGGTGTATATTGTTGAATGAGTCGTTTTGCCATTTTTTTATTAGGTTCTTTATCGTATATCTGTTTCTTTTTGTTATGGATTTTCGTTTCATATTCATTTTTCATACGAAAATATAAATTAATTGCGTCTTTGTAATTGGTATTTACTTCATTCCCATCATTATTGTCACCACCTACATGGTTTACTTCTGAATTACGATAAGTTATACTTGGAGTATTTTCATCAATAACAAGGGTTTGTGTGTCAAGGTTCTCAATAAGTGTAATATTGTTGTTAGAAATATTAAGTGTTTTGAGTTTAGTAAGTCCTTGTAAGTTTAATTGTGACAGTTCATTCCAATCGCACAATAATTCTTCTAAATGAGTTGGAATGTTCTCTAATTGTGTAAGTTTATTGTGTGAAACATTGAGAGTTTTAAGATTATTTAACCCTGATACTTCTATATTTTCTAATAAATTTCCAGAAACATTAATATGTGTTAGAGAACTTGGCAATGCATCAATATTTTTAAGAAGGTTCTCAATACATGTGAAAGAAACAATGCCTTTTGGTATGTTTTTAATGTTAGTAATTTCACCTTTACCGATAGTTATGGTATCAACCAACCCAAATCCCATTTCTCTGATGGGAGAAAAGTCGATATCTCCATGTAATTGTTCTTGTATTGTTAAATGTGAAGACTCTCTGGAGTAGTTCTCTAATATATCTATTAATCTATTCTGAGCGGTATTCTTTTCAATAATAATAGTTTCGCGACTTTGGTCTGTAATACTCATACTAATTTATAGAATACGCATAGAATAAATTTGTATATTATCCGGATATGAAAGGCAAGTTAGAAATACTGGAAATCTGTGTTTCTTCGTCATTTTTCCTCTGGTCTTGGTAATAACGAATCTTTGACATGACATATTCTTGGTCTTTCACAAGTTTTTGTTGTCTATCATATTCATTTGGTTTTTGTGTATAACAATAATACAACGTAGCAATGACAATAGACCCAAATATAACGAGAACCCCGATATTAAGCACATAAAAATAGATATCCACCCTTTTTGTATGACATTTCTGAAGAGTGTTAAATAGATAGTTTTTGACAGAAGGTTCGATTAATGTAGCTTCGTCCATTATTATTTGATTGTATACAATAAAAATGGATGAAAATATGGTTACAAGTACGCTAAATAATACATAACCGACAAGTAAGAGAAAATAGCGATTACCATAGAAACGCCCCAAATAGGGATAACTGTTTTATGTCTGTACCCAACACCAAATTGTCTAAATGACCCATCGTCATTATATAACATGGTAGGCTTCATCATATGAATAATAGAGAACAAGATAAGAAAAATGAGAATAGAGATACTAAGTTTATGATAACGTACAAAACCCTTCATTATATTGATATTTATGATTTACAATATCAATATAAAAAATTTATGGAGAAAAGCCTAATCTTCTGGAAAATCATCTTCATCTCGGTCCTCTGGATAAAAATCCCCATCCATGTAATCTTCACCTATATCTTGGAAGTCGTAGGTATCACGATTATAATCGTCTCCAGGCTCATATTCATCCCTCTTTTCTATGTCATATATATCAAGAGCTTCATTATTCGTTTCTCCTTGTGCGTCAGTTTGGTCTGTAAACAATTGTTCTACTAATTCATTTCTTTCACGGTCGTAAGTAGTTTTATCATATTGAAATATACCTTTTTGTTGTCCGATATTCCATCGTTCAAGCTTATGCTTTTTAAACATATCCTCGATTTTACGTTCTTCAATACTCATATTTCCCAAATATGAAATAATGCCTTGTTTCTCTTTATCCTTTGAACGATTCACTTTATTGATGATATTATCGTAAGTAATATCAAGTGCGAGTTTATTTTCTTGTTCTACATCTATGAAGGTGATTAATAAAGAAGCAACCCGTTCTTTGAGTTCTAATAAATTTCCAGTTTCGATTTGTATTTCTTCTAAATTGTTTTGTGCGTTCATCATACCTTCATCCGTAGTATCCACTTCTGCTACTAATTGGTCGGTAACATTCGATTCATCTGCGATGTCTTGTCTACGTGTCATTTTATTGATTTGAATATCGGCTATTAGTAAATCAGAGTCATTAGAGAGGACAATATATTCATAAATGATGGAGTAGAAACAGTAAGTATAAAGACGTAAAATAGTTTGTTTATCAAACATACAGTGGAAAGATTGGGTTGTCTCCTCAATCTCCTTAAAAATGTCGGTTTGAAATGGTATATTTTCCATAAACATAGTGATTGTAGATAATCTTCTTCCCACTTCCATTAGCAAACGAGTAATAATTGTATCGGATTTGAATTTGTGAAGTTTTGCATAGTATTTTTCTATAAATCTATAGACGTCATTTGCGTGATTGTCGCTAAGTTCCCAATGTTCGGGTACCTTGTAATAGAATGGGTTTTCATGTAATAACGCGGAAGGGTACGTTTTTCCAATAGAAAATGATGCGTTTTGTATGAATTGAATGATAGCGTGTAATCCTTGAGGTGTTTTGTTGTCATCAATAGACCATTTTGCGATATTTACCATGAATGATTCAAATTTATTCATTTCACTAACACTAAGATTTCCATGTTTATCAATAAAATTAATAATTTCTTTGAATAATCTTTCATTTGTAGTACTCAAGTATCGGTTTAATGTTTTTAATTCATCACATCTCTCATTTGTCATAACCTTAGGATTGTATTTATTGAGAACATTCAACATATGTTTACGTAAAGGTGCTTCAATAACAGTTGAATTCGTCATTTCAAGATGAGCGATAACATCTTTTAATATATTTACTTGATTATATTCTGTTTGATTATCAATGAAAATAAGATTGTTCTGGTATACAATTTTCATCAACTTATGTAAATCACTTTCACTGTACTTGTTTCCATTTCGTTTGAGGAATTCTATTTTATCTGCGATTCCCCATGAAGAGTTATATTCAGCCGGGCGTTCAGAACAGATTGATTTATATATATCTGGTACGGGTAAGTTTCTATCAAAATTACAATAATGAATAACTGTCGAATAAATTAATTCCTCCATATTCCCACTGGAAACGACCGGGTATTTAATGCCAGTAAATGGTTCATGATATAAAGAAGGAGCCTTGGTTAATGTATTTAAATCATTTATAATTGCGGATAATTGATTGACAGTTTTAATACCAACCAGAATGTTCTCATCTTCTTGAGTAAAATATTCAATAGGATTCGTTAAATTCGATTCATTACAACAAGCATTTTCTAAGAAAGGTAATTGAGAGGAAGTTTTAAGAAGTTGGTCTTTATTGCGTACAATATGGTTGATGTATTCTATAATTCCATATCCGAATTGTGTGATTCTACTTTTTAAAACCGAAATAGATTTATATTGATCGGATTTACCATATCGTAACAATTCAATAAAATCTTTTTTGAATTCAGTACTGACATTTCTAAGAGAGTTGACAATAGAAAATTTCACAACAGGTGGCATAAAATGTTTCCACTTCTCAATATTATGCTCTTCTGGAATGACAATATCAGGATTCAACATAACATATTCGCGTTTCCTAACATATAGGTCAGTAATGTCGTTACGTTTTAAAATATGTAATTCAATCATACTGGTAATACGTTTAGTTAATGCGTCTTGTTTGTATTGTTTAATTGCCGTCCAAGGAGAAATTTGACTTTTGATTTTGTATAAAACACATGCTATATATTTGATACCAGTTACATCCTCAATTCCGCTCATAGGAAACCCTCCAAATGAACGTACACATCCAGGAAATGTTTTCTTAGGTTGAAATGAAGGTACTGCTGTTTGTATAGCAACAAGTAAAACGGAAGAAATAATAACAATAACGGTTTCATCATAGTACTTTTGATAAGGCCCCAATGATTTACCCTTTTCCTTTTCTAATTTCTTAGATTTCCTATTGTATGTTTCTTCTTTCATGATACTTTTGTCGATGATTTCGTTGGATGTTCTCATAACAAATTCTTCAATAGAATCAACATTGATGTCAATATTAGATGAAATTGTAGAAAATACGTTATAAATGGTTTCTGAAAGCTTATTTTCAAACACCCGAGTTTTCTTTTTGCCAATGGACTCTAATACTACATTACCCAAATCCTTTTCCATGATGTCATTGGATGTAATTCGGAAGCCACTTTCGTCAAACCCTTCTTCACTACTGAAATCCATTTTGCGGAGGACAAATCCACTATATTTATCAACAATAGAATCGCCGTCATCACTTAACATACCATTTGAATGACATAACTCTTCTAATTTTTGATTATAATTCCCACTGTCAATAAATACATTGGCTAACTCTGATAAAGAAATAGGGAATAATTTAGTATTCGTATCTTTACAGTACAACCATGCGTGATGTTCGTTTAATTCAGATACCATAGGAGAACGACAATATTTACGAACAAAAATAATAATATCTTGTTGTTTTTTGCTGAAGTTATCTTGACCTAATATGCGGTCACGTAATAATAAATGTGGTGATTGAATAGCGTCATTTTCGGTAGCTAATGAACCAAGCATATAGGCGAGGTTATTAGCTTTATACAACTGAATATCCTTTAATATACGTGATTTATTAAGCATTTTCAGATGATAGGCGATATTATCTTCCAATTTGGATTCCAATTCTTCAACTGAAATTTCATATCTCTTATCAAATTCATCGAGTAATTTCTTTCGTGCATTTTCTTGAAATCTATTTTTAGCTTGGTCGGTAGTTTCGCATGCGCTATTTTTACTATTCTTATAACAATCGCGACTAATATTACAGAATAATGTATTTGTGTCAAGGAATGCTTCTTCATCGATAGAAGTATCACTAACCCAGTTATCTTTGACGCGTTTATAATAAGAGGTCTTTTTGCGTATGTCTTGTTCTATTTCAACTGATTCCTTTTCTTTATCAGATAATGATTCAATACTTCTACCATCATCAAGAGTAGGTTTGATTTCCAACATTGCGTATTCGCCATCAGATACCATTTTTTTCCCAGTAATAATGGTAGTAGCAAGGTCTTTCGCGATATCTTTATGTGCGTCATGTTTGTGTATAAGGTTCTCAACTAAGAATTCATGAAATAATTCAGGAACCATTTTCTTTTTCTCGTCTTCGTATTTCTTTAATATACTATAAGGAGTATCATCAAGGTCAGTATCATAATATACTTCCTCATTGTTGTTATCACTTTGTAAGTCTTTCATAGAAGTATATTTTTTAGTTAAGAATCGCTTAGTACAATCTTGTGCTTTGACTCTTTCATTATCTGTAAGTTCGTCTATATTGGGTGTATTGATAACATCACTAAGATTTTCAGGTGTAATAAGTGATATTAAAATCGACACCATTAGATTGGTATACAACCTACTATTATCATAATCATTAAGACGTATTAATAGTTCTTGTGGATTCAGTTTTGCGAACTGTTTCTCTTTGTTAAGTAAATGATAACTTTGATAAAATGGTTCTGTCATATCACCTTTGGTTGAAATCAAAGTTAAAATGTTATTAGCATCTGATGGCGAAACATCAAATTTAGCGTTACGAATATAGTTAAAATTCTTGTTCTTCTCAATCATATTTTGTTTGAGTTGTTTGATTTGTTCTCTAATAAAAAATTTGATTTGACTATATTGTTTGACATGAATATCATCTGAATATACTGCGAAAGGTTCTAATTGTTCTACAAATCCTAAGAAAGAAATCTTGTTTTTCACGTATTTTCTGACGGTTTCAATTAAGAAATGATTTTTCGGCATAATTACATCTAAGAATTGTTTAAATTTATTACTATTGAATGTATCTTGTGAAACATCATTCCCCAGAATGAATTCTTGTATTCCAGAGAACAAGTCTTTTTGTGTTGATTCTTTCATTTTTTCATAATCAAGTTCTTTGGATAGGTCATTAATGACATGAGGTATAATCTCCGGGTTTTTTCTTAACAGTCTAAAATTAGAGATAAAGTTCTCATGTAATGTAGATTTTTGTAAAATATTGGTATTGGGTAAATACATTTTCGAGGATTGTATGGATGATTCGGGCATCGTAAGAATAGATTTCACCGTCATATTATCATTTTGAGTTAAAGGACTTCGTACATAAACCGATTTACCAGCTTTTAGGTCAACCTTTTTAACAGTGGAAAGTCCAAGATTATATCTTTGAATAACAAACTGTTTTGTGACTAATGGTAATTTTTCGTCTCCAAAGACAGTAGAATTAAATTCACCAAAGTTATCAACAATAGTATCAATATTACCGAGAACTTCTGTATTATGAAGATACTTATTATAATTATCCGGTTTTGTAAAAGAAGATAATAAAGAAGTTGTACGAAGGTTTAATTCTGTATAGGTTAATGATTGGTCGGTATTTTTTTTGCGGAAGTAACTGTCTTGTAAATGTTGTAATCTCAATAAATCCTGACCGTCATTATTAATAATAACATCATCTGTTTCAGTTACATCACTTGAAGTACATATGAATTTCTTATTAGCAACGACGGGTATTAACCACTTTAACTGTGCATCAATATTAACTATTTTATCAACAATAGGTTTATAATGTGACCCTTTTGTATCAACATCATATACATTTTGATTACTATCAAACTTAGAAAACGTAGCTCTTAATTCTTTAAATCGCTCGATAAGTAAGTGAATATTATTCATAACACGCATAGAACGTTGGTTATTTGGTACGGTAGACAATAGCTCATCAACCATATCATTCACTTGTTCCTCAATACTATATCGTCGTTCAGATTCTGGTATTTCAACAGTTTGTTCTAAGGCTTCTAAACTTTCACCAAATATGATAGAATTCGCATCAATGTATAGGTTATGTAATGTTTCACGAACATTCTCATCAAAAACACCGTCGTCAGGTACTTGAATAATAGATTCACCAGTGTCTGTAAATTCCATAGTAGCAGTATCTTCTTGTTGGAAATTCTCAGGGTCGAATTCTTCACCTTCCTCTAATTCTTGTCTTACTACAGCAAGGGAAGGAACATTTTTCAATGAGTCTGGCTTGGTACGTATTACAATCCGTTCAATTGGGATATTTTCCGGAAGACCTTTATAACCAAAATTAATGTATATTGTTTTAATATCAGGAAACGTAGTAATTTCTATCATATCCTCTTCTAAATTGGTTATTTCTCCAGTAATAATGGCTGGAATTTCACCCCCAAAATGAATATCAATCCAAGTTTTTGGTAACAAGTTATTTTGTCTGGAGTATCCTTTCACATCACTACGATTAAGTAAATGAATTTCAGTAATAGATTCATCACTTAAAAGTCCATCTTCGGTAATATTTAAAATATGTGTTTTCCCTGTAGAAGTACTAATAATGGAAATCTTACTATCATCAATATACGATATTAATCCGGTCATTTCATGAATATCATTATTTGTCGGGGCCATTATTTCTACTATATCCCCTAATTCTAATTGAATAGAACGGTCACTGTTAATTGTGTTTCGGTTAAGTGGTGTTTCTTCTATTATAGTATCAGTGTCGTTTGTTGTTTCCATTATAATATAATACTAAAATATATATTATGTATCTAAATTATATTACATACAAATGTTATTTCGTAAACAAAATAGATAAAAAGTATTCCATATATAATTTAATTAGTTATGGAACTATCCACCACATCATTAGGCGACCATATAGATGTAGATTATATGTTAAATCAGAACATACCCAAACAATTGGTACAATATGATAATGTGTATTATTATGTATTCAACTATGATGAAGATGTGTTATGTTATAATGACATTGAAACCCGACCATATAGAATGGTAATTCTTTCATATCCTGAGAACAAACTACTCAGTTATTCCCCACCTAAGTTAATGGGATATAATACATTTGTTGAACGTTATCCGACAATAACACCTAATATTCAAGTAAGTGAGTATATAAAAGGTCATATGATAAATTTACTGTATGACGATAGATGTGACACATGGAGATTAATATCTACATCAAATGAAAATAAGACAAATATAATTAGTAAATTCAAAGCAGCTCTTCATATAAATGAATTAAATACGACTCCAATATTAGAATATCTATCAAAAACTCAATCATACACATTTATTTTAAAGAACAATTATACAAATAGTAATTCAAATACAGATACATTTTACTTAGTATCTGTTTATGAATTAAAAAATAATATTGTAAAGTACATTCCGAATACGGTTTATGAAAATGATAGTTTTTTTAAGAACATAGAAGGAATGATTTACTTCCCTCGTAAATATGACTTACCTTGTTATAATAATTTATTTGAAAGGGCAGATGATATAGACGGTTATTTACTGACAGATTTAAATACAGGTAATAGCTCAAAAATATTAAATCCAGATACAATATTACGTGATACAATGAGTACTATAAACCCATATTATGCATATGAATATTTATGTATTCGTCGTATTGATAAATTACATGAATATAATAAAATTTACCATAAAACACGTGATATTCGTCATAAAATCCATAATGAATATGAAAGAATTATAAATGTTATACATAATTTTTATATGAATAAATTTGTTTTCAAAACGAATACATCAATACCAGATAAATATATTCGATATGTCGATTTTCTACACAAAAATATTTACATTCCTTCTTTGAAGAAGAAAAATAAAGAAAAGATTACACGCAATAAAGTAAAGAATTATTTGAATTTATTGAATCCCGCCGAATTATTAAGCTTACTATATCAGTAATGTAATTACATATTGGAATAAGCGAGAGATATTTTACTAAGATTTTGAATATACTTCATACAATGATCCTTGTTTTCGTCATTCATAGAACGTACAGGACCACGAATCTGGTCGATCATTTTCATAAGTTCTCCAGCATTAGCCACAGTTTGAAGGTCTTGAGAATAATCCTTATCGAAAAAGAATGATATATCACCGGCATCAATGATTTGAGAATAAGGAGTATATACTTTTTGATACCATGCCTTAACCGTCAATGAAGGATTTGCTTTTTTAATTGTTTCGAATGATGTCTTTAACTTTAAAATATCCTGATTGTCAGGATATATACGAATAATATCATCAACAAAATCAATGAAATGTGTATTGAATGCGCGACTAAGAGTGGATTTATCAGCCATAGTTGTATAAATAAAATAATATAATATTTTTATATTGTTTTGTTAGTTAGTAATTTGTTGTCCGAATGGTTGTTTATTTGGCATAATTTCACTAATATCATCCATACGTTTTTGTTGTAATGAATCAATGGTAACCCCATTAGATACTTTATCCGGTTTATAGGTATCATCTGGTGTTTGTATTAAATTAATAGTGCTACCTGCCGAAACATAATTATACAGTTGTCTACTCCCTCCCGACCCTTTTGCACTTAATTCGTCAGGAGACATATCGTATAATGTATATTGTTCGGACATAACATTCGTTCCACCAGATGACCCTCCCAATCTGAACGATACGGGTTCTCCATTGAAGTTCGTGGCGATATTGTGTTGTTGTTTAATGTCTTTATGAAAGAATTTAATAATATCATCACCGTGTATGATGCGATAATTATCCTTAATTAGTAGTAATGCAGGAACACTATGTATATTTGGTGGCAAAACAACTTTCCCCCCATTTTCAAGAATAATATAGGTTTGATTCGTTTGTTTATCTAATTGACGTTTATCAATACATATAAAACTTAGTTTATCACTCATGTTTCCTTTTACAAGAGTTTGTAATACTTTCTGAGAATGAGTACAATAGTTACTATAATATAAAATATCCATGGTGTATATATTTTATACTAAATAGTTTTTATACGCTTCCTACGCACATAGAATGTAAAAGACGGTTTTGGAAATAGAAAATTGCATAACCAATGCCGATAGTTAACATTTGAAAGTAGAAATCCATACCTTTACGCTGTGAGATACCTACCATAAGGGAAGTAACCAATAAAAGTGCAAGAAGGAAAAATCCTAACATGGAAAGGAAGTAGAAGTAAAGACAATAGTCTTTACCAAGAGGACCAAAGATTGATTGGAGGAAGTTATCCATAATTTATATAGTATACAAAGAAAATTATTAGAAAATTATTAGAATATTATTACAATATTACTAAAATATTAAACTAAACAAACCGTATAAATATATATTTCCATTTTATATAACCTCGTTATGGAGAATTCTACAGTATGGAAGTTAATGGATAAGTATTTTCAAGACAATCCGCAAAGTTTAGTAAGACACCATACCGAATCGTATAATGATTTTTTTAAAAATGGCATTTTTCAAATTTTTAAAGAGAAAAACCCATTGCGTATAAAGACAAAATTCGATGAAAAAACAAATGAATATCGTTCAGAGTGTATAATGTATTTTGGTGGTAAAGATGGTAATAAAATATATTTTGGTAAACCAGTCATATATGATGATAATAATTCACATTACATGTTTCCAAATGAGGCACGTCTACGAAATATGACATATGGTATGACAATCCATTACGACATTGATATTGAATATATTGATATTTTAGACGATGGCGACGAACCAACATTAGTGGGTCCAGATGAATTATTTGGCTCCGGACAATATACAACCGAAAGTGAATTTAAGAATTTCAAAGAACACCAAATTGATATAGATGGCGATGTCAGTAATAAAATAGACGGAGGAGCACCAAAACGTCGTGGTAAACGTACTACTCAAGATATCTCAACCGAAGAGACTGCTTTAATTCGTGAATTAACTGAGAAGTCATTAGTAAGTTCAAATAAACAAGTGAGAACAACAACCATTGAAAAAGTATTATTAGGAAGATTTCCTATCATGGTTCAGTCCGATTATTGTGTCTTGTCTGGATTACCCCCTGATGTACGTCATACTATGGGTGAATGTCGTAACGACCATGGAGGATATTTTATTATACGTGGAAAAGAAAAAACGGTGGTTTCACAAGAAAAGTTTGGCGATAACATGCTATATATGAAAAAATATGGTGACGACAAATATTTATATTCTGCTGAAATACGTTCCGTTTCAGAGAATGTATCCAAACCAATTCGAACATTATCTGTGAAAATTATGGCACCTACACCATCATATACGTTTAAAAACATAGTTGTAAATATCCCGAACGTAAGGAAAGCAGTACCATTATTTATAGTTTTTCGTGCTCTTGGAGTCATTTCAGATAAAAAGATAATTGAAACATGTTTATTGGATATTGAGAAATATGAACATTTGATAGATTTATTCATACCTTCGGTACATGATGCTGGAGGTATTCTTACACAACGTAATGCTTTGAAATATATAGCATCATTGACTAAAGGTAAAACAATTTCACACGCTCAAGAAATATTAGCAGATTATTTCTTACCCCATGTTGGCGAAACAAACTACATAGACAAAGCATATTATTTGGGGTATATTACCCATCGTTTATTATCAGTATATACAGGTGTAGATGAGCCTACTGACCGCGATAACTTTAAATACAAGCGTATAGAGTTGGTAGGTTCTTTGATGTATGAGTTATTTCGCGAATACTATACATTGCAGCTTCGTAAAATTCATTTAGATTTCGAGTCAAAAATTACATTCAATAAAGCCATGTATGAAGATAATCTACAAGCATTAATCGAACAGAACTATAAAAATGTTTTCAGTGATAAAATCGTAGAAGAAGGTTTCCGAGTTGCATTCAATGGTAATTGGGGAGCCCACTCTCATACAAAACGAATTGGTGTAGTCCAGGACCTAAATCGTCTCTCTTACAATTCCGCCCTTAGTCATTTACGTAAAACTAATTTGCCATTGGATTCAAGTGCTAAGTTAATTGGTCCTCGCGTTTTACACAGCACACAATGGGGTATGTTTGACCCAATTGATACCCCAGATGGTGGTAATATCGGTATTCACAAACATATGGCAATAACCGCATATATAACTCAAGGTGTATCTCGTGAACCCATGATTAACTGGTTACGCGAGAAAGCAGAAATGAAATTATTAGAAGAATGTACTCCATTATCATTATCAAAATCAACCAAGGTAATTATAAATGGACTATGGGCTGGTGCGGTAAATACACCAAATGAAATGATTGAAAAGATACGTTTATATAGACGTAATGGGTTGATTCCAATCTATACAAGTGTTTCTTTTCAAATTTCACAAAATACAGTGTTTATTTATACCGATGCCGGACGTATATGTAGACCTATATTCTATCGTGACCCTGAGACAAATAAAATGTCATTTGACAGAGATAATGTAAAGAAACATCTTGATGAAGGAGAATACTCTTGGAATGATTTAATTTCAGGATTTAATAAGAAAACAGTAAAAGATTTTAATCCAAATGACTATAAAATGTATGAATTGTCTGAATTGTACGATAACATTAACGGCGAAACCGCACCATCCAGAATAAAACGTTTCTTAGAAGAAAAAGCGATAATAGATTATATTGATACAAATGAAACCGAAAATTCATTAATTGCGGTTAATCAAGAAGAATTAGAAGCAAGCAATAAAGATAAACATACTCACTTAGAAATCCACGAGTCATTAATTTTCGGTACTATGGCAAACATCATTAATTTCCCCGAAAACAACCCAGCTTCACGTAATTCTTTTTCGTGCGGTCAAAGTAAACAAGCATGTTCTATGTATCATACGAATTATCAGGTGCGAATGGATAAAACTGCGGTTGTATTATCATCCGGACAAATCCCCTTGGTAAAATCTCGTTATTTAGATTATATTAACAAAGAAGAGAATCCCTATGGTGAAAACACAATTGTAGCAATCATGTGTTATACTGGATATAATGTAGAAGATGCTATTTTAATAAATGAAGGTGCACTAAAAAGAGGCTTATTCCAAACGACTTATTACACAACTTACGAAACTCATGAGGAAATTAGTAAAGGGAGTGAAGAAACAACCGAAAAAACATTTACAAATATAGAATCCGAAATAGACATTATCGGAACAAAACCGGGTTATGACTACAGTAAATTAGATAAATATGGTATTGTCAGTGAAAATACTGAATTAAATGATAAAACCGTACTAATTGGTATGACAAGCAGGAGTTCTTCACAAGATAGTAACCTTTCTGATATGTCAAAAATGCCAAAAAAAGGACAATTGGGTACAGTAGATAAGACATTTATTACTGATGGTGAAACAGGTACTCGTATTGCTAAGGTTCGTGTACGTGAAATCAGAATACCTAATTTAGGTGATAAAATGGCTTCTCGAGCGGGGCAAAAAGGAACTGTCGGACTGGTTATTCCTGAAAGTGATATGCCATTTACACGCGACGGAGTCCGTCCAGATATGATTATCAACCCACATGCTATTCCATCACGTATGACAATAGGACATTTGGTAGAATGTATAGTAGGTAAGGCGTCATCTATATATGGTGGATTTACTGATTGTACTGCGTTTAATAACAAAGGTTCCAAAATAAAGGTATTTGGAGAAATGTTAACAAACGTAGGCTATCATTCAAGTGGAAATGAATTATTATATAATGGTATGACTGGAGAACAAATTGAGAGTGAAATATTCATGGGTCCTAATTATTATATGCGATTGAAACATATGGTAAAAGATAAGGTAAATTATCGTGCTCGTGGTCCTAATACACAATTAACACGTCAGCCTGTATCTGGTCGTGCTAATGATGGTGGTCTTCGTATAGGTGAAATGGAACGTGATGTATTAATTTCTCACGGTATCAGTAATTTTTTACGAGAATCAATGATGGATAGAGCAGATAAATATCATATGGCAGTTTGTAACACAACTGGTATGATGGCGGTGTACAATCCATCTAAGAACATTTTTATGAGTCCAATGGCAGATGGTCCATTGAAATTTACAGGTTCATTAGATGGTAAAGAACAACACTTAGAACAAGTAAGTAAATTTGGACGCAATTTCAGTATTGTGAATGTGCCTTATTCGTTCAAATTGTTATTACACGAACTTCAAACAATGAACGTACAAATGCGATTAATTACAGATGATAATATAGAACAGCTCGAAAGTATGACTTATTCTAATAACATTAATCATTTGACCTTTAATACTGAGTTTTCTCCCCAAGAAATAGTACGACAAATACGAAATAACATCAAAAATACGGATGTGACAAAACGGGCAAATATAACGTTTAGTCCTGAATCTCCTTCAACCACGCCACTCGAATCTCCTTCAACCACGCCAATCGGTTCACCAGCATATCCACCAGGTTCACCCGCATATCCACCAGGTTCACCAGCATATCCACCAGGTTCACCAGCATATCCACCAGGTTCACCAGCATATCCACCAGGTTCACCAGCATATCCACCAGGT